>Ga0210077_1000015_pt1 | contig 126267 bp, 137 predicted proteins | sample RushMan_CattailN_5_FD_185556 | JGI IMG/M metagenome (GOLD analysis project Ga0210077, IMG submission 185556) | Wetland microbial communities from San Francisco Bay, California, USA, that impact long-term carbon sequestration -... | ecosystem: Environmental > Aquatic > Marine > Wetlands ...
CCCCGCCGGTTCCCGGCGTCCGTAGTGGCAGACAGTTCCCCTTCTTGATCGTCGTGCCCGGCTGCCTTGGCCCGGTTTTGCCTCGGTAATCAAGTTAAGGAAACAGTATGGCCACCGGTACAGTGAAATGGTTTAGCGACCAAAAAGGCTTCGGCTTCATTACCCCCGATGGGGGCGGCGAAGACGTTTTCGCGCATCACAGCGCGATCCAGATGAGCGGCTACAAGTCGCTCAAGGAAGGCCAGAAGGTCGAGTTCGAGGCGCAAAAAGGCCCTAAGGGCATGCAAGCCGCAAACGTGCGCCCGATCTAAGCGCAGCGCAAGCAATGAAAAGCCTGGGTTCGTCCCGGGCTTTTTTTTCGCCCCGCGGATATAATCCGCCCGTCATCGGGGAGTAGCTGCCCTCCGTTTCGCGAGGGGCCTGCATCAACAGACTTGGCCTTGCGGCCATGGTGCAGGCGGCTCCAGGGCTTGGCGAGACCTTTGACCATGCCGCCACCGGAAGGGCCGGGGGCGCGGCGTGGTCATCGGTCAACCATCCGGCCCGGGAGAAGTCCTTGGAAGCATTTCTCGTCTCAACCGGCGTCGTCGCGCTGGCCGAAGTCGGCGACAAGACGCAGCTGCTCGCGCTCGTGCTCGCGGCGCGCTACCGCCGCCCGCTGCCGATCGTGCTCGGCATCCTGCTCGCCACGCTTGCCAACCACGCGCTCGCCGCGGCCGCGGGCAAATGGATCACCACCGCGGTCGATCCGGCCGCATTGCGCTGGATTCTCGGCCTGTCGTTCATCGCCATGGCCGTGTGGACCATGGTGCCGGACAAGCTGGACAAAAAGGAAAACGGACTCGCGCGCCTGGGCGTGTTCGGCGCCACGCTGGTGTCCTTCTTTCTGGTCGAGATGGGCGACAAGACCCAAATCGCGACCATCGCGCTCGCCGCGCACTACGGCTCGTTCACCTGGGTGCTCGCCGGAACGACGCTCGGCATGCTGATCGCCAACGGCCCGGTGGTCTACCTCGGCGAGCGCCTGCTGCGCCGCGTCCCGCTGCGCACGGTGCGGCTGGTTGCGGCGGCGGCGTTCGCCGTCATGGGGGCGGCGGCGCTGCTATGATCTGACGCAGGACCCGGGCGGTTACGAAGCGCAATGACCCCGTAATTCGAGGCAAGGATGGACCAGACGACCGCGAACAAACCCCTGGTGCTGGTGGTGGACGACGACCAAAGCATGCGGGCGCTGCTGCAAAAGCAGATGGAGCTCGACGGCTACCGGGTGGTGGTCGCCGAAAACGGGCTGCGCGCGGTGGACGCCGTCGAGGCGGAGTTGCCCGACGTCGTACTGCTCGACGCGCAGATGCCGGCGATGGACGGATTCCAGGTCGCCGAGGCGCTGAAGGCCTCCGAGCGCACGCGCACGGTCCCCCTCATCATGGTGACGGTGCTCGAGGATCACGGCTCGAAGCTGCGCGCGCTCAGGGCGGGCGCGCAGGAGTTCCTGACCAAGCCGGTCGACCGCAGCGAGCTCTCGCTGCGCGTAAAGAACGTGCTCCTGCTGAAGGAATACGCCAACTTCCTCGCCGACCGCAACCGGATGCTGGAGCAAATGGTGCAGGAGCGTTCGCGTCAGGTGCTGGGCAGTTACCGCGAAACGATCGAGACTCTGTGCCGCGCAGCGGCGTACAAGGACGAGGAATCAGGCTCGCACGTGCGCCGTATCAGCTATTACACAGAGGACATCGCGCTGGCGATCGGCATGAACCAGGATTTCTGCGAGGCGATCCATTACGCCAGCCCGATGCACGACATCGGCAAGATCGCGATACCGGACGTGATCCTGTTCAAGCGCGGGCCGCTTACTCAAGAGGAATGGGAAACCATGAAATCCCACGCGGCGGTGGGCGCCCAGCTCATCGGGTCCGGCGATTCGCCTTACCTGCGCATGGGCGCCGAAATTGCAATGCACCATCACGAGCGCTGGGACGGCAGCGGCTACCCCGGGCGGCTGAAGGGCCAGGTCATCCCGATTTCCGCCCGCATCATGAACATCTGCGACCAGTACGACGCGCTGCGCTCGGAGCGCCCGCACAAGAAGGCGCTGTCGCACGAAGCCGCGGTGGAGATCATCACCGTCGGCGACGGCCGCACCATGCCCGGGCACTTCGACCCGGACGTGCTCGAGGCCTTCAAGCGCAGCGCCGGGCGCTTTCGCGAGATCTTCGAGTCGATAGAGGACTGAAGCGCGGGTGCGGCTGCAGAAGTCGAAGTTTTTGTAACAAATTTACATCGCGGCACGCCTCCCGAGCAGCGTGTGTGCCCTAGAATAGACTGAGTGGCATGGAATCTGATGGAGTGCGCCGGGCTACCAACGTGTGGCAAGTCAGGGCGCCCGCTACGCTACAAAGCCAATCAATATGGGATCTTGGCCGCAAGATCGGATCTATTGCCGCACCGCCTCAGGCGACAAGGCGTTGTACGCGACCGAGCCGGCGCTTCCTTCAGACTATCGGCGGATTCTACGCATACTTGAAGGCGACACCCACCCGGACGTGATCCGGGGACTGCTGCGACAGTTCCCCGATAGGCTGCTGGCCGACTGGCTGACGGAACTTCAGGAACTCGGCCTGGTCGGCTCGGCTCCCGCCGATCTCTCTGACGATCTCGACTTCACCGGTCCCTTGCTGACAAAGCGGCTGAGCGCGGGGGAGCTGACGCCGGACGACACGCCTCGAATAGAGAGACAGGCCCGCGATGCCCGCATCGCGCTGGAAAGCGTGGGCACCTTTCTGTCGCCGGACCGGTTGGAGAACCGCCCAAGGCTGCCCAAGAATGCCTGCGCAATCACGGTGCTGATCGTCGAGGACGACCCGGACCAGGCTGCACTCGCCAAACTGCGCGTCAGCGCCGCCGGCTACGCCGTCCGAATCGCGAGCGACTGCAATGGCCTGGTCGCGGATTTCCGGGCGCATGCGCTCCCAGACGTGTTGTTGCTCGACATCATGCTGCCGGATGGCAACGGCTTCGACGTCCTGACGAGAATCCGCCGGCACCCGAAACTCGCACTGCTTCCGGTCATCATGCTGACGGCGCTCGCCAAGCCAGAGGAAGTTCGCCGCGGCCTCAACCTGGGCGCCGACGGCTACATCACCAAGCCCTACAGTAAGAAGATCCTTACGGACACAATTCGCAGCGTGCTGAAGCACTCATAGCGGGTGCACGGTGATCGGCGAAGATCCAGGGCTCACGCTGACGCCGACAGGCGCTCGATTGAACGCGCTTCGGCAAATACGGCGCAAGTTCTTGAGTAGGCTGGTGCCGGCTGCAGGAATCGAACCCGCGACCTTCGGTTTACAAAACCGCTGCTCTACCGACTGAGCTAAGCCGGCCCGGTAACGGGAAGTCTACTTCAGGAGCGCCTACTTCACGCGCCGAAGCGTGGGCTTGCCCGCGGGCGGCTTGGGTGGCGGCTGCTCGTCGTCCGCCGGTGCGGGCAGCGCCGCCGGCGGGGCGGAGGACTCGGCCTCGGCGTCGGCCTGCGGCGCCGGCTTGGAGAGGTCGACCTCGAAGGTCATGCCGTGCCCGGTCTCGCGCGCGTACAGCGCGTACACGTTCCCGACCGGAACCGAGATCTGCCGCGCGACGCCCGCGAAGCGCGCCGAAAATTCGATCGTCTCGTTGCCCATCTGCAGCTTGTGTACCGCGCCCGGACTGACGTTGAGGGTAATCTCGCCGTTGCGAACGTGCTCCAGGGGTACCAGTGTGTGCGCGTCGACCTTCACCGCCAGGTGCGGGGTGTAGCCGTTATCCACGCACCATTCGTACAGCGCCCGCAGCAGGTAAGGCTTGGTGGGGATCTCGCCCATCGCGCCCCGCTACTTCCGCATCACCTTTTCTGAAGGTGTCAGCGCCTCGATGAAGGCGGGCCGCGAGAAGATGCGCTCGGCGTACTTCATCAGCGGCGCGGCCGGCTTGCCGAGCTTGATGCCGTAGCGGTCCAGGCGCCACAGCAGCGGCGCGATCGCAACGTCGAGCATGGTGAAGTCGTCGCCGAGCATGTGCCGGGTGCGGGTGAATATCGGTGCCAGCTCGATCAGGCGGTCGGTGACGTGGGCACGGGCCTTGTCGACCTGCTTGTCCTTGCCCGACTCGAGCGCGTCGATCTGCGAGAACAGCTCCATTTCCATGTTGAACAGCATCAGGCGCGCACGCGCGCGCATCACCGGGTCCGCCGGCATCAGCTGCGGATGCGGGAAACGCTCATCGATGTACTCGTTGATGATGTTCGACTCGTAGAGCACGAGATCCCGCTCGACCAGCACCGGCAGCCGGTTGTACGGGTTCATCACCGCGATGTCTTCCGGCTTATGGAAGAGATCGACGTCGATGACCTGGAAGTCCATGCCCTTTTCGTACAGCACGAAGCGGCAGCGGTGGCTGAACGGACAGGTGGTTCCTGAATACAGTTGCATCATGTTGCGTTTCCCCTTGCAGCGCCCCCCGGCGCCGCGGCTGTGCTAGTGCACGTCCTTCCAATACTCTTTCTTCAGCCAGTAGGCGAAGATGAAGAGAATACCCAGCACGAACAGGACCGCGATCCCGATGCGCTTGCTCTCGACCGCCGCGGGCTCGCTCACGTACACCAGGTAGTTCACCAGGTCGCGCACCGTCGCGTCGTACTGCACCTGGCTCTCGAGGCCCGGGCTCAGCTGCCTCCACTTGTAGGAAACCGTCTCGTCGCCGCCCTCGTCGCTCTTGACGACGTCGAGCGCGCGCTGCCCCTGCAGCGTCCACAGCACGTTGGGCATCGCGACGTTCGGGAACACCGCGTTGTTCCAGCCGGTGGTGGCCTTCGGATCGCGGTAGAAGGTGCGCAGGTAGGTGTAGAGCCAGTCGGCGCCGCGATAGCGCGCGATGACCGAGAGGTCGGGCGGCGCGACGCCGAACCAGTGCTTGCCTTCCGCCTCGGTCATCGCCACCGTCATGGTTTCGCCGATCTTGTCGGAAGCGAACATGAGGTTGTCCTGGATCTCCTGCGGCGTCAGGCCGAGATCCTCGAGGCGGTTATAGCGCATGTACTTCGCGCTGTGGCAGCTCTGGCAGTAGTTGGCGAAAGTACGCGCCCCGGATTGCAGGCTAACGAGGTCGCGCGGATCGATCGGGGCGCGGTCGAGCCGGTAGCCCTCCTCTGCGGCGAGCGCCTTTCCGGCGATCAGCAATCCGGCCAGGGGCGCGAGCAGCAGTGCGACGAACAGCCTATTCATGGTCTTCATCTTTCGCTCTCAGTGCGTTACCCGGTCCGGCACCGGCCGCGTCTTGTCGCGCGACGTGTACCACGGCATCAGCAGGAAGAACAGGAAGTACAGCGTGCCGAAGATGCGCCCGACCACGGTGGCGCGCTGCGCGTTGCCGAGCCATGCGCCGAACTGGCCCCAGGCGTTGGTCGGCACGGTGCCGAGGTAGCCCAGGACGAGGAACGAGATCACGAAAATCGCGAGCGCGGTCTTGAACAGCCCGCCCCGGTAGCGGATCGACTTGACCGGGCTGCGATCCAGCCAGGGCAGGAAGAAGAAGATCACCACCGCTGCGCCCATCGCGACCACGCCGGGGAACTGCGAGTTGAACATCGGCGGCACCGCGCGCAGGATCGTGTAGTACGGCGTGAAGTACCACACCGGAGCGATCTCCGCCGGGGTTTGCAGCGGGTTCGCCGGAACGAAGTTGTTCGCCTCCAGGAAGTATCCGCCGCCGTTCGGCACGAAGAACATGACGCCGGCGAAGATGGCGAGGAACACGACCACGCCGACGATGTCCTTCACCGTGTAGTAGGGGTGGAAGGGAATGCCGTCGAGCGGGTGCCCGTCGGGGCCCTTCTTCTTCTTGATCTCGACACCGTCAGGGTTGTTCGAGCCGACGTCGTGCAGCGCCAGCAAATGCACCGTGACCAGCGCCAGCAGCACCAGCGGGATCGCGATCACGTGGAACGCGAAGAAGCGGTTCAGCGTCGCGTCGGAGACCACGTAGTCGCCCCGGATCCAGAGCGCGATGTCGGGCCCGACGAAGGGGATCGAGTTGAACAGGTTCACGATCACCTGCGCGCCCCAGTACGACATCTGCCCCCAGGGCAGCAGGTAGCCCATGAAGGCTTCGCCCATCAGGCACAGGTAAATGAGCATGCCGAAGATCCACACCAGCTCGCGCGGCTGACGGTGCGAGCCGTACAGCATGCCGCGGAACATGTGCAGATAGACCACGATGAAGAACGCCGACGCACCGGTCGAGTGGATGTAGCGGATGATCCAGCCTCCCGGAACGTCCCGCATGATGTATTCGACCGAGCCGAACGCAAGCGCCGCGTCGGGCTTGTAGTTCATCGTCAGGAAGATGCCCGAGACGATCTGGATCACCAGCACGAGCAGCGCCAGCGACCCGAAGTAGTACCAGAAGTTGAAGTTTTTCGGCGCGTAGTACTCGCTCAGATGCTTGCGATACTCCTGCCCGAGTGTCGGCATGCGCGCATCGATCCACTGCCACAGTGCGGTCGCCCGAGAAGCCATCGCCTACGCCTCCCCTTTTTCGTCTTTGCCGATCACGATCTTGTTGTCAGAGAGATACATGTAGCGCGGGATCCACAGGTTGGTCGGCGCCGGCACGCCCTTGTAGACGCGCCCCGCGAAGTCGTACATCGAGCCGTGGCAGGGGCAGTAGAAACCGCCGTTCCACGCCGCCCCCATTTCTGCGCTGTCGCTTGCCGCCTTCTTCTCCGGCGTGCAGCCGAGGTGGGTGCATACGCCGATGATCACCGCCAGGTCCGGCTTTCTCGAGCGGTACTCGTTCTTGGCATACCCGGGCTGATGCGCGATTTCGGAGCGGGGGTCCGCCACCACGCCGTCGTCCTTCTTGATGTCCTTCAGCTGGGCCTCGGTGCGCTTGAACACCCAGATCGGCTGCCGGCGCCACGAGTAGGTCTTCAGCTCGCCGGGCTGGATCGAAGTCAGGTCGACCTCCACTGGCGCGCCGGCCGCCTTCGTGCGCTCCGACGGCAACATGCTGGTCACGAACGGCACCGCGGCCCCGACCGTTGCACCGCCGCCTAGAACGGAGGTCGCGACCACCAGGTTGCGCCTGATCTTGTCTGGTTTCTTGCTATCGCTCATGGAATTGGAACCTGGATGGGAGATGGCGGGGATCTTGAGAAGCCCGAGATTATAGCGATGCACCGCCGCGAAGTCCAAGCTTTCGCGGCTAACCATTTCAATATTCTGACATTTTTGCCCCTCATAAAATCGGGGAATAGGGCGCGACTGTGGCGCGCGGGAGCACGCGAGCGCTATGGTAGGCTCACAGCGCCATGTACCGGCTCTGGCTCATCTTCGCGCAGGCGGCGACCGTCGCCGTCGCGGTGCTGTTCGTGGTCTCGACTTTTCACCCCGAGTGGCTGCCCTCGCGCAAGGCCGAACGGGTTCCCATCGCGGTGGTTCGGGCGCCGCCGGTCGGCGCCGCCGCTGCCTCGGGCGCAGGCACCGAGTCGCTGCACGACGCGGTCGAGCGCGCCACCCCTTCGGTGGTCAACGTGTTCACCTCGAAAGAGGTGCGCGTCGCGCGCCCGCCGCTGCTCGACGACCCGCTGTTCCGGCGCTTCTTCGGCGACCAGTTTCCGAGCGAGGCCCGGCGCGCGACGAGCCTGGGCTCCGGCGTTATCGTGAGCCCGGACGGCTACATCCTGACCAACGAGCACGTGGTCGAGGCCGCCGAGGAGATCGAAGTCGCGCTGCCGGACGGCAACAAACTGCTCGCCAAGGTCGTCGGCAGCGATCCCGAAACCGACCTCGCGGTGCTGCGGGTCGACGCCCACGGGCTACACGCGATCACCTTCGGCTCGTCCGACGCGCTGCGCGTGGGCGACGTCGTGCTCGCGATCGGCAACCCGTTCGGCGTCGGCCAGACTGTAACCTCGGGCATCGTCTCGGCGCTTGGCCGCAGCGGGCTCCGGATCAACACCTTCGAGAACTTCATCCAGACCGACGCGGCGATCAACCCAGGCAACTCGGGCGGCCCGCTGGTGGACTCGCACGGCGACCTGATCGGCATCAACACCGCGATCTACTCGCGCGGCGGGGGCTCGATCGGCATCGGCTTCGCGATCCCCGCCTCGACAGCGAAAATGGTGCTCGAGCAGATCGTCAGGACCGGCACCGTCACGCGCGGCTGGATCGGCGTCGAGGTGCAGGCGATCACCTCCGCGCTCGCCGATTCCTTCAAGCTCAGCGAAACGAAGGGCGTCATCATCGCCGGCGTGCTGCGCGGCGGCCCAGCCGACAAGGCCGGCGTCAAGCCGGGCGACGTGCTGCTGCAGGTCGGCGACAAGCCGGTCGCAGGCACGCCGAGCATGCTCAATGTCGTCGCCGCGCTCACCCCCGGCAGCCACGCCAGGCTGAAGCTCCGGCGCGCCGGCAAGGACATGTCGGTCGAGGTCGTCGTCGGCACGCGGCCCAAGCCCAAGCCGCAGCCGGAGCAATAGCCGCAGGGCTCCTGGCCTCGGGCGCGGATGCTCTAAACTCCGCGCCTTCATGCTCGCGATCTTCTACGTCACCGCGCCGTTTTTCGCGCTGATCCTGTGCGGCTACCTCGCGGCGCGCTTGCGGCTGCTGCCGGAGAACGCGGTGCCCGCGCTCAACACCTTCGTGCTGTACTTCGCGCTGCCGTGCCTGCTGTTCCGCTTCAGCGCGAACACGCCGTTCGGCAACCTGGTCAACCTGCCGGTGTTCTTCGCCTACCTGACGATCGGGCTCGTGCTGTTCGCCGCCTTCGCGGCGGTGTCGCGCTTCGCGGTCGGCGAGAGCCTGCGCGACGCCGCGTTCTCCGCGCTCGCGGCGTCCTGGTCGAACTGGGGCTACATGGGGTTCGCGCTGCTGCCCGCGATTCTCGGCAAGGCGGCGCTCGCGCCGCTGATCGCCGCCGGCATGGCCGACCTGCTGGTGCTGGTCTCGCTCGCGCTCGCGCTCTCGGCGCTGCAGGACCACCACGGCGCCGACGCCGGTGCCGCGCTCGCCGGCGTGCTCGCGCGGGTGGCGAAGAACCCGATGATCTGGTCGGTGATCGCGGGCGGCGCGTTCTCCGCCGCGCAGGCGACGCTGTGGCAGCCCGCCGACCAGCTCGTGCGCCTGCTCGCCCAGGCCGCGGTGCCGGTCGCGCTGTTCACGATCGGCGTCTCGCTCTACCGCCCGGGAATCCGCGTCGCCCGCACCGACGTCTTCGTCATCGCCGGCGCGAAGCTCCTGCTGCACCCCTATCTCGCCGCGCTGGTCGCGCTCTATGTCTTTCGCCTGCCGCAGCTCGAGGTCCACACCCTGGTGCTCGCCGCCGCGCTGCCGGTCGCGGGCACCGTGTTCCTCTTCGCCGAGCGCCAGGGCGCCGACGCCGAGCGCATCTCGGCCGCGATCCTGGTCTCGACCGCGCTCGCCTTCTTCAGCTTCAGCGCGCTGTGCGCCGCCTTCGGGCTGCGCCTGGCCTAGCGCTCGCGGGCGTCAGCGCTCCTGCGCCGCCTCGTGGAAGGCCCGCTGCACGGGCGAGAGCAGGTATTCGAGGATGCTGCGCGTGCCGAGGTGGATCTCGGCGCCGACCTGCATGCCCGGGCCGAGCGAGAAGCGCTCGCCGTCGGATTCGAGCGCCTGCTCGCCGAGCGCGATCACGGTGCGATAGGCGAGCGGGCCCATCGGCCGGTCGCGGCCGGTGAGCGCGTCCGAGCGCGTGTTGGCCGAGGGTGCCTCGGTGGCGTCGGCGCTCACCTGCTCGACCGTGCCGCCGACCATGCCGTATTTCTGGAACTGGAACGGCGCGAGCTTGAGCTTCACCTCCTGCCCGGCGTGGACGAAGCCGATGTCGTCGTTGCCGACCCAGACCTCGGCCACCAGGCGCCCGCCGCGCGGCACCAGCGTCATCAGGATCGTCCCCGGCGCGGCGACGGTGCCGACGGTGTGGGTGGCGAGGTCCTTCACCGTCCCGTCCGCGGGCGCGCGCAATTCGAGCAGCTTGGATCGGTGCTCGTGCTTGGCGAGCTCCTGGCGCGCCTTCGCGAGCTTGGTCGCGACGTCGATGCGCTCGGCTTCGAGGCTGCGCCGGTAGTCCGACCCGATCTGCTCGATCTTGTGCCGCGACTGCGCGATCAGCGCGAGATTGGAGCGGATCACGAATTCGTGCGCGCGCAGGTCCTGCTCGCGCTCGATCCTCTCGCGCCGCTTGTCGGCGGCCATCAGCTGGCCGGCGAAGCCGTCGTGCGCCAGCTTGTCGTAGGCCCTCTCGAGCTCGACGTAGGTCGGCAGCGTCTGCTCGAGCTTGGTCTTCGTCGCCTGCGCCGCGGCAAGGTCGTTCTGCGCCTTGTCGAGCAGGCTCTTCTCCTGCGAGATCTCGTTGCGCAAGGCCTCGACGTTGGCGCGGTACTGCGCCAGCGCCTGCGCGAAAAGACGCGGCGGGTCGTCCTTCGCGCGTGCGAGCGGCTTGCCGTCGAGCTGCGCCACGACACGGCGCAGCGCGATGTCCCGGGTATGATATTCGTTCAGCGCGGCCTTCAGATCGGCGTCGGTGAACACCGGGTCCATGCGCACCAGCACCTCGCCCGCCTTCACCGCCTGGCCTTCCCTCACCAGGATCTCCTTCACCGTGCCCTGCTCGGCGGGCTGGACGATCTGAAGATAGCGGGCGGGCACCAGCTTGCCATCGGCGACGGCGACGATGTCGAGGCGGCCGAACGTCACCCACAGCGCGATCGCGGCGAACAGCGCCACCAGCGCCCAGAACAGCCAGCCCGCGAGCGGCGCGGGCGGCCGATCCTGGATCCGCAGCAGCGGCGGCGCGAAGTCGGCGGGCCCGGTCATCAGGCGAGCTTCAGGAATCCGTCCTGCAGCCCCGAGAACGGATGCAGCGCCTGCGCATCCGCGCCGAAGCTCGCGGCGACCAGTGTCGCAACGGCCGCTAGGCCGTTAGCGATGCTTGGCACTTCTGTCGCCCGAGTATCCAGATAAGTGCCAGTCGCCAAAGTCTTAAACCCAGTCCCCGCGATTTCGCCGCCGTAGTAGGGCTCCACAGCCAGATGGTTTGCTCGATAATCGGCGAGAACAGAGTCAACGGACGCGTCGGGGCCGTGTGCGGTCACAACCGTCTGAAGGACTGTGCTTGATATCGGCAAGGAGTCGTAGACGTAAGTATCGTAGTCATTCTCGAGAGCCAGCGTTTGAGCCGCTCCTCCACCTGTGCTGTGGCCAACTGTCGTGATTGCGTACCCATTGAACGCCGCAAGCGCCCCCCCAGCCGCCAACGCTTGCTCCGCTCGCCCGACAACGTTTCCTATCATTGTCCGGCCCGCATTTAAGATATCGTCGAACCACTCGGCAGACTCTGTCGTGCCCTTGAAGGCAATGACTAATTCAGGATTGGGCAGCTCTGAATTTGCGTATGCGATGAAGGCGCCCTGTGTACCGCTTTCTGGATAGCCATCCCGGAAGACCTCGTGCCAACCCGCTGGCAATTGATCCTTTAGCTCTTGCTTGTCCGGAGTGTATGCAAGTTGGGAAAGCAAACCACCAAGCTTAACGTCCATACTCGCCCCCTCTTTTCCATCTATTTAATGGCGCAACTTGAGCTTGACCAGTCCCACATCCTCGGACCGCCCCCCCTGCCGAAGCAGCACAACCTCGTCGCCGGCGTCGCCCGGCGCAAGGGCCTTCGGTTCTCCCCAATCGGAGAACAGAAACCCGAACGTCCTTAGATTTTCGAAGCGCCCCTCGCCGTCGAACGTCGCCACCGCCGGTTTCCCTCTCTCGTGCGGCGGGACCACGTAAATTCCCGTCAGATGGAACCCCTTGTCTCCGAGCGGCGACGCGCCCGAGAGCCAGAACATGAAGTCCTCGAACTTCGTCTCCGACTGCCCGATCAGATTGAGGTCGCGGTCGAGATCGGTTCTGCGGATTCCTCGCGGCGGCTCGTGCAGCGGGTTGTCCAGAACGACCAAGCCCCCCTTGGTCGCGCGAAGCTGCACGCTGCTCGCGTCATTGATTCGCCTTCGCGCGAGCTCCCTGCCCGACGGACCAAACGACATCACCAGCGCAAGGTGGTGGGGATATTTGACGTAGGGGCCGCCGGGCGTCCTCTTCACGAGCGTGGCCGCGAAGGTTACGCGCCCCGGGGATTCCACGATCGTGGGTGCGCAATAGTTTTGGAGAGTCGGACTGAGGAGATCGTCCCCGTCCTCCTTCACGACCCTCTGCCACAAGATATCCCCCTCCAGCGACAGCTTCACCACCCAAAGGACGGACAGGTACGGGTAATAGGGCACCATCGTGGCGGGGACCGGAATTTCAATGGTTTTCCTACCCACCATGAAGAAACCGTCGCTCAGCGCCTTGCCGCAGGTGAAATCGGCTGCACTTCGAACATTCCCCAAGCGACCGTACGCCTTGCGCCAGAGCAGATGTCCGTCATGGTCGAACCGCGCCGCAAACGCAACGATTGGTGTGTGCCGGTAAAAGCCAGGCCGCTTTGGCGTGCCGTCGCCTCCCCAATTTCCGGGCACGAGGTCATGTGAATTACTTCGACCTCCCAGAAAGAATCCTCCGCCTAGAGCGTTCAGTACAACGAAGGCGTCCTGCTGCGATCCTTGACTTCCCGGTATCAAGACTTCCCATTGCTTCGCACCGGCCGTGTCCGTCTTAAGGAGCCAAGGTTCACTCGCGTATCCCATTCCAGAGAACGCGTAGCCGCCATCGCTTGCCTTGATCAAGGAATGCACGCGCGCATAGGTCGCGTCCTTAGATCGGTAGGATTTCCTGAATACCACTTCGTAACCTGAAGACCTAGCAGTTGTCGCAAGAACACCTTGAAGGATGATGATGAATGGCAAGGCAAGAAGAACCGCTCGTCTAGTGAGTCTCATGGCCGCCTCGTACCGTATTGCCTGTATCGATCAAGATTGTGTCTCCTCTACCACCCGCATTTGTGCCGCCCGCTCCCCAAGTCTCACAACTTCGTCAACCTGTAAACTCCTCGGCACCTGATGTGCGATGAAGAGCGTCGTTACTTGAGCCTTGAACTGGTTTACGGTCAGCGCGAACTGCTCGGCGGTGGCCTGGTCGAGGCTGCTCGTTGCTTCGTCGAAGATCAGGATCTTCGGCCGCTTGAGGATCGCGCGGGCGATGGCGAGGCGCTGTTTCTGGCCGCCGGAGAGGCCGACGCCGTGCTCGCCGATCTCGGTGTTGTAGCCCTTGGGCAGTTTCTCGATCACGTCGTGGATCTCGGCGATCTTCGCGGCCTGGACGACGTCGGGGAAGCCGGCGTTGGGGTTGGCGGCAATGAGGTTCTCGTAGATAGTGCCCGAGAAGAGGTAGGTCTCCTGGGGAACGATGCCGAAGTTCTGGCGCAGCTCGTTGGCGGAGAAGTGGCGCAGGTCGCGGCCGTCGATCTCGATCCTGCCTTCCTCGGGCTGGTAGAAGCCGAGCAGGAGCTTCGACAGCGTGCTTTTCCCTGAGCCGGACGGGCCGGTGAGGACGGTGAGCTTGCCGGGCTTCAAGCCGAGGTCGAGGCCGCGGAAGAGCCAGGGGTGCTCGGGCGAGTAGCGGAAACCCAGGCCGCGGATCGTCACTTCGCCTTTCGATTCGCCCGCGCGCGAAGGAACGAGGGTGTAGGGCTCGATCGGCGCGTCCATGATGTCGCCCAGGCGCTTCATGGCGATGTTGGCCTGCTGGAATTCCTGCCACAGGCCGGCGAGGCGCAGCATCGGCTGGCTCATGCGCGCGGCGAACATCTGGAAGGCGACCAGCATGCCGACGGTGAAGCCGTCGTTCTTCATCACCAGCAGCGCGCCGACGCAGAGGATGCCGAGTGTCATCGCCTGCTCGAGCGCGTTCGCGACGACGTTGTAGCTGTTGGACAGGGTGCGGGTGGCGAAGCTCGACTCGAGGTAGTTGGCGAGGATCTCGTCGTAGCGCTCTTCCAGCCGCGGCTCCATCTGCAGCGACTTCACCGTCTCGATGCCGGAAACGTACTCGGTGAGGAAGGCCTGGTTCCTCGCGCCGAGCAGGAACTGGCGGTTCAGCCGCGCGCGGAAGGTGGGCGTGACGCCGAGGCTGAGCGCGGCCACCAGACCCAGCATGCCGAGGGCGATCACGGTGAGCTGCCAGCTGTAGAAGAACATCACCGCGACGAAGATGAACAGGAACGGCAGGTCGAGAATCAGCGACACCGCGGCGCCGGCGAGGAAGTCGCGGATCGTCTCCACCGCGTGCACGCGGGCCACGAGCACGCCCGTCGGGCGGTGCTCGAAATAGGGCAGGTACAGCCGCAGGATGTGGCGGAACACCTGGCTGCCGAGCACCGCGTCGACGCGATTTCCCGTGTGGATCAGGAAGTACTGGCGCAGCCAGGTCATGAGCGCGTTGAAGGCGAGGAACATGACGAGCCCCACCGCGATCGCGACCAGGGTGCTGTGGGTCTGGTGCACGACCACCTTGTCGATCACGACCTGGGTGCCGAGCGGCATGGCGAAGCCGACCAGCTGGATGAAGAGCGAAGCGGCGAGCACGTTGCGGCAGACGGCGCGGTGCTTGATCAGCTCCTTCCAGAACCAGCGGAAGCCGAACTTGTTGGGCGCCTCGGCGCCGTCGCCGGCGGGCTCGGTAGCGTTCTCGTGCCGCAGCTGGAGCGCCACCGGCTCGAAGGCGATGGCGACTTCGGCTAGCGGCATCACCGCCGGGGTTTGCGACCCCGCCTGGAAGTAGAGCAGGCGCTCGGCGTCGCGCCGGATGAGGATCGCCGGCCGGATCGACTCTCCCCTGAGGAAGGCCAGGCAGGGAAGCTTGGCGGCATCGAGGGCCGCGTCTCCGGTGCGAAAGCCGAAGGCCCGCAAAACCTCGACGAGCTGGTGCCGCGAGTGCGGCGCCGGGAATCGCTGCAGCAGCAGGCGCGGATCGAACGGAAGCCGGTTGATCCGGCACAGGCTGCCGACCAACCAGATGAATTCCCACTCTTCGAGCGGAGCCCCTTCCACCTGCAGCGCCTCCCCAGGCGACCGCGACGACGACTTCTGCAGCCAAGCTATCCAAGCCGCGATTGACCGTCCAACGACAATTTGTGATAGCTTGAATTCAGATCGCCGACAGGTTTTATCACTGCGTCCGACGCCCGATGGAAGTCAAAGACCTGCGCTACTTCATTGCCGTGTACGAAGCGGAGAACTTCGCCCAGGCGGGCGCGGCGCTGCACACGGTGCAGTCGAACGTTTCGGCGCACATCCGGAAGCTGGAGGGATTTCTCGGCGTGGCGCTTTTCGAGCGCCACCGGCGCGGCGCGGTGCCGACTGAGCAGGGCGATCGGCTGTACCGCTACGCGAAGAACGTGATCGCGCTGGTGGACGAGGCCGCGGACAGCGTGCGCGGCGAGAAGGCGGCCCCGCACGACCGGGATGAATCGACTCTGACCCCGATCAATCCTTAGTTTCGTTGCGGTCGAGCTCGCGGTCCATTTCCTCGTCGCTCATCGGCTTTTCTTCGTCGCCTTCCGCGGTCTCCTCGCCTTCCTTGGCCTTGGCGGCGCGCTTGGTGACGAAGCGGCCGAAGAACAGCCCCGCCTCGTAGAGCAGGCACATCGGCACCGCGAGCATGAACTGCGAGATGACGTCGGGCGGGGTGACGACCGCGGCGGCGATGAAGGCGCCGACGATGACGTAGGGGCGCGCGGCGCGCAGCTTCTCGACGCTCACCACGCCGACGCGCACCAGCACCATGACGATGATCGGGATTTCGAAGGTGATGCCGAAGGCGAGGAACATCGTGATGACGAAGCTGAAGTAGGCCTCGATGTCCGGCGCGGGCGCGATGCTCTTCGGCGCGAAGTGCTGGATGAAGGTGAATACCCGCACGAAGACGATGTAGTAGCAGAACGCCACGCCGGCGAGGAACAGGATCGTGCTGCTGATCACCACCGGCAGCGCGAGCTTTCTCTCGTGCTCATACAGCCCCGGCGCGACAAAGGCCCAGAGCTGGTACAGGACATAGGGCAGCGCGACCAGGAAGGCGACCAGCGCGGTGACCTTCATCGGAACGAGAAATGGCGTCACCACGCCGATGGCGATCATCTTGCTGCCCTCGGGCAGCGCGTGGATCAACGGCTCGGAGAGCCAGTCGTAGATCGGCCCGGCCCCGGGCCACAGGAACAGCCCGACGAACACCACCAGCACCGAAGCCACGGCGCGCACCAGCCGCGTGCGCAGCTCGATCAGGTGCGAGATGAACGATTCCGCGTTGGTCATTGCTGCTTCGCCGGCGCGGCAGGCGGCTCTGGCGGAGCGGGTGCTTCAGGCGGCGGGGGCGATTCCGGCAGGGCGGACGGCTCGGCCGGCGTGTTCTTCGCCTCAGCCGGCTTGTCGCCGACCGCGTCGGCGACGGTCTTGTTGAGGTCCTGCTCGGTGTTGCTCAGCTCCTTGCGCACCGTGTTCTCGACCTCGGTGGCGGCCTCCTGCATCGAGTCGCGCATCTTGCGCAGTTCGTCGAATTCCATCTCGCGGCTGATGTCGGCCTTGACGTCGGCGACGTAGCGCTGCAGCCGCCCCGCGAGGTGGCCGACGGTGCGCGCCACCCCGGGCAGGCGCTCCGGCCCGATCACGATCAGCGCGACTACGCCGATCACCATCAGCTCGGTGAATCCGATGTCGAACATGCTTGTGCGGGAGGCGGAGACTAAAAGGGCGCCCCCTGGGCGCCCGTTGCTGTTCGGTGCGAAGCGGGACTCAGGCCTTGGATTCGGTCTTTTCCCGGACCTCGCCCTCGACCGTCTTGCCCGTGACCTGCGGCGCAGCGCCCTCGCCGCCCTTGGCTTCGGCGCTGCCTTCGCGCATGCCTTCCTTGAATCCGCGCACCGCACCGCCGAGGTCCGTGCCCATGTTGCGCAGCTTCTTCGTGCCGAAGATCATCATTACGATCACGAGCACGATCAGCCAGTGCCAGATGCTGAATGAACCCATAAAAACCTCCTATTTTCTCCGCTGGATCATGGGGCCGAGCGGATCCGGCCCTCCGATCACGTGCATGTGCAAATGATACACCTCTTGGTTGCCCACCCGGCCGGTGTTGATGATGGTGCGAAAGCCGTCGCTTGCGCCTTCCTTTCGCGCCAGCTCGCCGGCGAGCGCCAGCATCTTGCCGAGCGCGCGGTGCTGGTCCATGCCGGCCTCGTACAGCGACGCCACGTGCCCCTTGGGGATGATCATGAAGTGCACCGGGGCGAGCGGCCGGATGTCGTGGAAGGCCAGCACGTCCTCGTCCTCGTAAACTTTCTTCGCCGGGATCTCGCCGGCGACGATCTTGCAGAACAGGCAGTTCGGATCGCTCATCGAGTCACCTATTTCTTCCCGCGCGAGGCTTTCTCGTCGATTCCCGAGATGCCCTCGCGCCGGTGCAGCTCGGCCAGCACGTCGCCCGGCCCGAGGCCGTGCTGAGCGAGCACGATCATGCAGTGAAACCACAGGTCGGCGGTCTCGCGCACCAGCTGCAGCCGGTCGCCGCCCTTGGCCGCGAGCACCGTCTCGGTGGCCTCCTCGCCGATCTTCTTCAGCACCGCGTCGCCGCCCTTGGCGGTCAGCCGCGCGACGTAGGATTTCTCCGGATCGCCGTCCTTGTGCTCCTCGATCACGGCGGCGATGCGCTCGAGCGCTTGATACAGTCCAGGTTTCATCATTTCTTGCCGTAGATGAGCGAAGGATCCTTCTTCACCGGATCCGTCGTCACCCACCTCCCGTTGTCCAGCTTGCGGAAATAGCAGCTCTCGCGCCCGGTGTGACAGGCGATGCCGCCGACCTGCTCGACCTTGAGCAGGACCGCGTCGGCGTCGCAGTCCACGCGCAGCTCGAGCACCTTCTGCACGTGCCCCGACTCCTCGCCCTTGCGCCAAAGCTTCCCGCGCGAGCGCGACCAGTACACCGCGCGGCCGGTCCTCGCCGTTTCGGCGAGCGCCTCGCGGTTCATCCATGCCAGCGTCAGCACCCGGCCGCTGGCGGCGTCCTGCGCGATCGCCGGCACCAACCCCTGCTCGTTCCACTCGATCTCGTCCAGCCACGCTTCGCTCATAGCCTGACCTCGATCCCGCGCGCCTTCATGAGCGCCTTGCACTCGCCCACGGTGTGCTCGCCGAAGTGAAAGATGCTCGCCGCCAGCACCGCGTCGGCGCCGCCCTCGAGCACCCCCTCGGCCATGTGCTCGAGCGTACCCACCCCGCCCGAGGCGATCACCGGCACGCCCACCGCGTCGCTCACCGCGCGCGTCAGCCCCAGGTCGAAGCCCTCGCGCGTGCCGTCGCGATCCATGCTGGTGAGCAGGATCTCGCCGGCACCGGCCTGCTCCATGCGCCGCGCCCACTCGATCGCGTCGATCCCGGTGGGCCGGCGCCCGCCATGGGTATATACCTCCCAGCCGCCGCCGGCCTTTCGCTTGGCGTCGATCGCGACCACGATGCACTGGTTGCCGACCCTGCCGGAGGCCTGGCGCACCAGCTCCGGATTCTGCACCGCCGCGGTGTTGATCGAAACCTTGTCGGCGCCCGCGTTGAGAAGGCGCCGCACGTCCTCGACCTTGCGCACGCCGCCGCCGACGGTGAGCGGAATGAACACCCGCTCGGCCACCGCCTCGATCACGTGCACGATGATGTCGCGCTCGTCCGAGCTCGCGGTGATGTCCAGAAAGCACAGCTCGTCGGCGCCCTGAACGTCGTAGCGCGCGGCGATCTCGACCGGGTCGCCGGCATCGCGCAGGCCGACGAAGTTCACGCCCTTCACGACCCTGCCCGCAGTCACGTCGAGGCAGGGGATGACGCGCTTGGCGAGCGACACGTCGCTACTCCTTGCCCAGCGCCTTGTCCGCGGCGGCCTGCGCCTTCTTGAAGTCGAGCGTGCCCTCGTACAGCGCGCGCCCGGCGATGGCGCCGATGATCCCCTCGGGGGCGAGCTTCGCGCACACCGTCTCGACGTCCTTCACGCTGTTCAGCCCGCCCGAGGCGATGACCGGCGTCTTGATCGCCTGCGCGAGCTTGAGCGTGGCCTCGATGTTGACGCCGCCCATCATGCCGTCGCGGCCGATGTCGGTGTAAATCAGCGCCTCGACCCCGTACTCCTCGTATTTCTTCGCCAGGTCGACCACGTCGTGCCCGGTCATCTTCGACCAGCCTTCCACCGCGACCTTGCCGTCCCTGGCGTCGAGGCCGGCGATGATGCGCCCCGGGAACGCGTAGCAGGCGTCCGACAGGAAGCCGGGGTTCTTCACCGCGGCGGTGCCGATCACGACGTACTGCACGCCGGCGTCGATATAGCTCTCGATCGTGTCGAGGTCGCGAATGCCGCCCCCGAGCTCGATCGGCAGCTGCTCGCCGACCGCGCCGATGATGGCGCGGATCACTTTCTCGTTCTTCGGCCGGCCGGCCACGGCACCGTTCAGGTCGACGATGTGCAGGCGCCGCGCGCCCTGTTCGGCCCAGTGCCGCGCCATGGCGACCGGGTCTTCGGAGAAGACCGTGGCAGTGCTCATGTCGCCTTGCTTGAGGCGCACGCAGCGCCCGTCCTTGAGGTCGATCGCGGGGATGATCAGCATGTGTCTGTCGGGGGGAGCGGCACGTCGCCGTGACGCCTGGGTGCGCGGAGGGGCGCTGGAAAAATCAGGGTTGCCAGTAAACGAAGTTGCGCAGGAGTTGCAATCCAGCCGCTTGGCTCTTTTCCGGGTGAAACTGTACGGCAAAGATGTTATCGCGCGCAACCGCGCAGGTAAAGGCCGCGCCGTAGGTCGTGCGCCCCGCGCGCGTGGCGGGGTCGGCCTCGTCGGCATAGAAGCTGTGCACGAAATAGAAGCGGCTGCCGTCGGCGATGCCTTGCCACAGCGGATGTCGTCCAGCTTGCACCACCTCGTTCCAGCCCATGTGCGGCACCTTCAAGCGCGCAGCGCTGATCGGATCGCGCAGGTCGTGCGCGAAGCGCCGCACGGTGCCCGCCAGCACGCCCAGCCCCCGCACGCCGCCCTCCTCGCTCTCGTCGAACAGCATTTGCAGGCCGATGCAGATGCCGAGGAAAGGCTTGTCGCGCGAAGCCTCGAGCACCGGGCCGACCAGCCCGCGCGCGGCCAGCTCGCGCATGCAGTCGGGCATCGCACCCTGACCGGGGACGACCACGCGCTCGGCGGCGCGGATCGCCGCCGCGTCCGCGGTCACCAGCACCTCGGTCTGCGGCGCGACGTGCTCGAGCGCCTTCGACACGGAGCGCAGGTTCCCCATGCCGTAGTCGACGACCGCGATTGTCAAGTTACAAAGAGCCCTTGGTCGAAGGTATGTCGGCGCCCGCGCGCGGATCGGCTTCGGCCGCCATCCGCAGCGCGCGGGCGAAAGCCTTGAACACCGTCTCGCACTGATGGTGCGCGTTGTCGCCGCGCAGATTGTCGACGTGCAGCGTCACCAGGGCGTGGTTGACGAAGCCCTGGAAGAATTCGTGCACGAGATCGACATCGAACTCGCCGATCAGCGCGCGCGTCCAGGCGACGTGGAACTCGAGCCCCGGCCGGCCGGAGAGGTCGATCACCACCCGCGACAGCGCCTCGTCGAGCGGCACGTAGGCGTGGCCGTAGCGCCGGATGCCCGCCTTATCGCCGATCGCCTTGGCGAATGACTGACCGAGCGTGATGCCGATGTCCTCGACGGTGTGGTGGGCGTCGATTTGCAGGTCGCCCTTGGCGTCGATATCGAGGTCGAGCATGCCGTGGCGGGCCACCTGGTCGAGCATGTGCTCGAGAAAGGGGATGCCGGTGACGAGCCTCGCCGCGCCGCTGCCGTCAAGGTTGAGCCTGACGCGGATCTGCGTTTCCTTGGTGTTGCGGACGACTTCGGCGGTACGCATGGGGTTCTCAGAGCGCTTCGCGCAGCGCGGTTAACAGTATACGGTTTTCATCGGGCGTGCCGACGGTCACGCGCAGGCAGTTCGGCAGCGCAGGGCCGTCGAGGTTCTTCACCAGCACTCCCTGGCGGCGCAGCGCCTCCCAGGTGCGGCCGGCGTCCGGAACGCGGATCATGAAGAAGTTCGCCTGCGAGGGATAGACCGTGACGCCCTCGAGCCCGGCCAGCGCCTCGCCCAGCCGGGCGCGGTCGGCGCGAATGCGCGCCGCCTGCGCCTCGAGCACCTCGATGCGCTCGAGCACGTATAGCGCCGCGGCCTGCGTCAGCACGTTGACGTTGTAGGCCTGGCGCACCTTGTTGAACTGCTCGACCCAGCGCGGGCTCGCCGCCAAGTAACCCAGCCGTATGCCGGCGAGCCCCAGCTTGGACACGGTACGCATCACGACCAGGTTCGGAAATTCCGCCAGCCGCGGCATGAAGCTCTTCTGCGCGAACACGTGGTAGGCCTCGTCGATCACCACTAGGCCGCTGGCCGCGCGCAGGATCGCGAGCACGTCGTCCTCGCGGTACAGCACGCCGGTCGGATTGTTCGGATAGGCGATGAACACCAGCGCCGGGTCGTGCTGTTTCAGCTGCGCAAGGAAGGCGTCGCGATCGAGCGTGTAGTCCTCGCGCAGCGGCACGGCAACCGCCGTCATGCCGGCCAGCACCGCGTCCATCCCGTACATGACGAAGGTCGGCGACGGGTACATCATTGCCGCGCCGGGGCGCGCCAGCGCGAAGGTCACCATCTGGATCAGGTCGTCCGAGCCGTTGCCGAGCAGCAGCGCGGCGCCCTCGGGCACCCCCATCTTGCGCGCCAGCAGCTCGCGCAGCCTGCGCCCGGAAGGCTCCGGGTAGCGGTTGAGCTCGGCCGCCGCCAGCACCTGCGCCAGCTCGCGGCGCATCTCGTCCGGCAGCGGGTAGGGATTCTCCATCGCGTCGAGCTTGACCATGCCCTCGGCCTCGGGTACGTGGTAGGCGTTCAGCGCGAGGATCTCCGGCCGCACCAGATCTTCGGGGCTCACTTGAACCTCGCCTGCGCGGAGCGCGCATGCGCGACCAGCCCTTCGCCCTCGGCGAGCGTGGCGGCGACGCGTCCGAGCGCGGCGGCGCCCTCGCGCGAGACCGAGATCAGGCTGGTGCGCTTCTGGAAGTCGTATACGCCGAGCGGCGAGGAAAACCGCGCCGTGCCAGCGGTGGGCAGGACGTGGTTCGGTCCGGCGCAGTAGTCGCCCACCGCCTCCGAGCTCCAGCGCCCGAGGAAGATCGCGCCGGCGTTCTTCAGCCTGGGCAGCCAGGCCTCCGGCTCGGCGACCGAAAGCTCCAGGTGCTCGGGCGCAACGCGGTTGGCGATCGCGCAGGCCTCCTCGAGGTCACGCACCTGCACCAGCGCACCACGCGCGGCGAGCGAGGCCTCGATCACCGCGCGCCGAGGCATCGTCTCGAGCAGCGCTGCGGCCGACTTCTCGACCGCGTCCAGGTACTCCCGGCTGGGCGACAGCAGCAGCGCCTGCGCCACCTCGTCGTGCTCGGCCTGCGAGAAGAGGTCGAGCGCGACCCAGTCTGGCGGTGTCGAACCGTCGCCGATGACGAGGATTTCCGAGGGACCGGCGATCATGTCGATGCCGACCTGGCCGAACACCTGGCGCTTGGCCGCCGCGACATAGGCGTTGCCGGGGCCGACGATCTTGTCCACCCGCGGCACGCTCGCGGTGCCGTAGGCGAGCGCGGCTACCGCCTGCGCGCCACCGAGCGCGAACACGCGGTCGACGCCGGCGAGGGCGGCCGCCGCGAGCACCAGCGCGTTTCTCTCGCCGCCCGGGGTCGGGCTCACCATCACCAGCTCGGCCACGCCGGCCACCTTGGCCGGGATCGCGTTCATCAGCACCGACGACGGGTACGCGGCCTTGCCGCCGGGCACGTACAGGCCCACCCGCTCGAGCGGTGTCACGCGCTGGCCGAGCACCGTGCCGTCGGCCTCCGTGTACTGCCAGGACTGGGCGAGCTGGCGCTCGTGGTAGCGGCGTACCCGCGCGGCGGCTTCGCGCAGGGCCTGCGCGCGCTCGACCGGCAGTCCGGCGAGCGCGGCGTCCATTTCCGCGCGCGGGATCTCCAGCGCCGCGACCGATTCGGCCTCCAGCCGGTCAAAGCGACGCGTGTACTCGACGAGCGCCGCGTCGCCCCGCGCGCGCACGTCCTCGACGATCGCGCGCACGGACGATTCGACCGCGGCGTCCTGCGCGGCCTCGTAGCGGGTGAGCGCGGCGAGCGCGGCGGCGAATCCCGCCTCGCTGCTGGAGAGCCGGCGCAGCTTCACGGCCGCTCCCCGACCGCGCGCGCGAAGGCGTCCACCAGCGGCTGCAGCCGGGCGCGCTTCAGCTTCAGCGCCGCCTGGTTCACCACCAGGCGCGCCGAAACCGGCATGATCTCCTCGACCGCGACCAGGTTGTTGGCGCGCAGCGTGTTGCCGCTCGAGACCAGGTCGACGATCGCGTCGGCCAGGCCGACGATCGGCGCCAGCTCCATCGAGCCGTAGAGCTTGATCAGATCGACGTGCACGCCCTTGGCGGCGAAGTGCTCGCGCGTGATGTGCAGATACTTTGTGGCCACCCGCAGCCGCGCGCCCTGGCGCACCGCACCTTCGTAGTCGAAGCCCTTGCGCACCGCCACCATCATGCGGCAGCGCGCGATGCCGAGGTCCACCGGCTGGTAGAGCCCTTCCCCGCCGTGCTCGACCAGCACGTCCTTGCCGGCGATACCGAGGTCGGCGCCGCCGAACTGCACGTAGGTCGGGGTGTCCGAGGCGCGCACGACGATCAGCCGCACGCCGCGGCGGTTGGTGCCGATCACGAGCTTCCTCGAGGCCCCAGGGTCCTCGTCCGGCCGGATGCCCACGCGCGCGAGCAGCGGCGCGGTCTCGTCGAAAATCCGGCCCTTCGACAGGGCGATGCTGATGGTCATGGCAGGGCAACCCGCGTGAGCAAGCGCGGGATTTTACCGCACCGCGTCAGTGAAGCCGCTCCACCCGGGCGCCGAGCGCCGCGAGCTTCGTCTCGAGCGCCTCGTAGCCGCGGTCGAGGTGGTAGATGCGGTCGATGACGGTCTCGCCCTCGGCGGCGAGCGCCGCGATCACCAGGCTCGCCGAGGCACGCAGGTCGGTGGCCATGACCTGTGCGCCGGACAGGCGCGGCACGCCGTTCACGATCGCCACGTTGCCCTTCAGTTCGATGCGCGCGCCCATGCGCGCCAGCTCCGGCACGTGGGTGAAGCGGTCGAGGTAGATCGTATCCTCGATCACGCTCGTGCCGTCGGCCAGCGCGCACACGGCGATCATCTGGGCCTGCATGTCCGTCGGGAAGCCCGGGAACGGCTGCGTCGCGACGTTGACCGCGCCCGGCCGCGGCGGGCCGGCGACGGCCACGCTGTCGGCGCCGCGCTCGATCGCGCAGCCGGCCTCTTCGAGCTTGTGCAGCGACGCCTCGAAATGCTCCGGCACGACGCCGCGCAGGCGGATGCGGCCGCCGGTCATCGCCGCCGCGGCGGCGAAAGTCGCCGCCTCGATGCGGTCCGGAATGATCGTCGCGTCGATCGGGCGCAGCGTGCGCACGCCGCGGATCGTCAGCCGCCGCGTGCCCAGCCCCTCGATGCGCGCGCCGCACGCCGCCAGCGTCTCGCCCAGCGCGGTCACGTCGGGCTCGGTGGCGACGTTCTCCAGCACGCTCGTGCCCTCGGCGAGCACCGCTGCCAGCATAAGCTGCGCGGTGGCGCCCACCGACACCACGTCGAAGCCGAACATCGCGCCGCGCAGCTTCACGTCGCGTCCGACGATATAGCCGTGCTCGATGTCGAGCTTCGCCCCCATCGCCTGCAGCCCCGTCAGGTGCAGATTGACCGGCCGCGGCCCCCAGGCGCAGCCCCCCGGCAGCGACACCCGGGCCTGGCCGAAGCGCGCCAGCAGCGGCCCGAGCACGTAGATGCTGGCGCGCATGGTCTTGACCAGCTCATATGGCGCCTCCACCGATTTGACTCCCGTGGTGTCGATCGTCATCAGGTTGCCTTCAAACGACACCCTGGCGCCGAGCAGCGCCAGAACCCGGGCGAAGGTCTGGGTGTCGCGCAGGCGCGGCACGTTGCGCAGCCGGTGCACGCCGGGCGCGAGCAGCGTCGCCGCCATGATCGGCAGCGCCGCGTTCTTCGCGCCCGAGATCGCGACGTCGCCCTCGAGCCTGCGGCCGCCCGCGATGCGCAGCTTATCCACCGGCCTGCCACTCTTCCGGCGTCACGGTGCGCATCGACAAGGCGTGGATTTCCTCGCGCATGCGATCGCCGAGCGCCTGGTACACGAGCTGGTGGCGCTGCACCCGGTTGCGGCCCTCGAACCGGCGCGACACGATCAGCGCCTGGAAGTGCTCGCCGTCGCCCGCGACCTCGAGGTGCTCGCACTCCAGGCCCGCCGCAATGCCCTGCCTGACGCTTTCGACCGTCGCCATCTTTCTATCCCCGCAATTTGTAGCCGCGCTTGAGCATCCACAGCGTGGCTGCCGCAATAAGCACGAAGCTTAACCCGACGACAGCGAGGCTCACCACGGGGGACACGTCGGAGACGCCGAAAAACCCGTAGCGGAAGCCGTCGATCATGTAGAAGAAGGGGTTGGCGTGGGACATCTTCTGCCAGAACGCCGGCAGGGAGTGAATCGAGTAGAACACGCCCGAAAGGAAGGTCAGCGGCAGAATGACGAAGTTCTGGAACCCGGCCAGCTGGTCGAAGCGCTCGGCGCGGATGCCCGCCACCAGGCCGAGGGTGCCGAGCAATGCGCTGCCGAGCAGCGCAAAGGCGAGCACCCACAGCGGCGCGTCGAGGCGCAGCTGGACGAACCAGACCGCGGCGGCCAGCACGCCCAGGCCCACCGCCATCGCGCGCACCATCGAGGCGAGCACGTAGGCGCAGTAGAACTCCAGGTAGGACACCGGCGCGAGCAGCACGAAGACCAGGTTGCCGCTGATCTTGGACTGGATCAGGCTCGACGAGCTGTTGGCGAAGGCGTTCTGCAGCACGCTCATCATGACCAGGCCCGGGACCAGGAAAGCGGTGTAGCTCACGTCCTGGTAGACGTTCACCCGCCCCTCGAGCGCGTGGGCGAAGATCAGCAGGTACAGCAGCGCGGTGAGCACCGGCGCCGCCATGGTCTGGAAGCTCACCTTCCAGAAGCGCAGCAGCTCCTTGTACACCAGCGTCGCGAAGCCGGTCGTCACGCGCGCCCCATCACGCTCATGAACACTTCCTCCAGGTCAGGTTGCTCGAGCTCGAATTCCGTGACGCCGACGCCCGCCTCACGCAGTCCCGCCAGCACCGGCTCGATCTCGGCGTAGCTCTCCAGCCTCAGCGTCACGTGCGCCCCCTCGCGCCCCACCAGCCGCGCCGCCAGCGCTTCGGGCAGCGCCTCGCGCTCGAGCGCAAGCTTGAGATACAAGCCGGAGAAGCTCGCCAGCAGATTGCGGGTCGAGTCGAGCGCGACCAGCCGTCCCGACTTGAGCATCGCGATGCGCGTGCACAGCGACTCCGCCTCCTCGAGATAGTGTGTGGTGAGCACCACCGTGTGGCCGTCGCGGTTCAGCCGCCGTACGAAATGCCACAGTCCCTGGCGCAGCTCGACGTCGACCCCCGCGGTGGGCTCGTCGAGCACGATCACCGGCGGCTTGTGCACCAGCGCCTGCGCCACCAGCACGCGACGCTTCATGCCGCCGGACAGCGAGCGCATGTTGGCGTCCGCCTTCGAGGTCAGGTCGAGGTGGTGCATCACCTCCTCGATCCAGGCGTCGTTGCGGCGGATGCCGAAGTATCCCGACTGGAAGCGCAGCGTCTCGCGCACCGTGAAGAAGGGGTCGAACACCAGCTCCTGGGGCACGATGCCGAGCATCCGGCGCGCGCGGCGGTAGTCGGCCGCGACATCGGCGCCGAGGATCGAGACCGAGCCGGCGTCGGCGCGCACGAGCCCGGCTACGATGCTGATCAGGGTGGTCTTGCCGGCGCCGTTCGGGCCCAGCAGGCCGAAAAACTCGCCCTGCGGGATCTCGAGGCTCACCCCGTCGAGCGCGCGCAACGTTCCGTAGCGCTTCTCGACGCTTCGGATCTCGATCGCGGAGGTCAGTGGGGTGCGCCGGCCGAAGGCAGGAGCCCGTCGACGCCGTAAAGCCGGGCGATCGTCTCGAGGCCCTGGGGCAGGTTGGCGAAAGCGATCTCGGAATTGTGCAGCTTCGCTTCACGCAGCCAGGCGAGCAGCATCGCCAGCAACGAGGAGTCGAGCTCGGTCACTCCGCCGAGATCGACGGTGCGCGCGCCCTCGCGGATCTGCTGCAGCCCCTCCTGCAGCACCCGGGCGACGTTTTCGAGCGTCACCGGGCCGCTAAGCGTGAGCGTGGTTCCGTCGCGCCGGATCACTTCTTGTCCTGCTTTCCGGATTGCTCGAGCGACTCGTTCTTGGCGCGCAGGTTCCGGATCAGGCCGTCGATGCCCTCGGAGCGGATCAGGTTTCCGAACTCGGTCCGGTAGTTCGCCACCAGGCTGACGCCGCCCACGGAAACGTCGTAGGCCTTCCAGCCCGAGGACGTTTTTTCCATCCCGTAGTCGATCGAAATCGGTTCCGCTCCGGACTGGATGATGCGCACCTGCACCGTCACGTCCGTGTCGCTCGGCCTCGCGTGCAGCGGCCGGAAATCGAGCCTCTGGTCGCTGTACGCGGCGAGCGCGCTCGCGTAGGTGCGCACCAGGAGCGTCTTGAACTGCTCGGTCAGGCGCGCCCTCTGCTCGGGCGTGGCTTTCCTCCAGCCCAGGCCCACCGCGGTGGCGGTCATGCTCTCGAAATCGAAGTGGGGCAGCACCTTCGCCTCGATCAGGCCGATGATCTTCTGGCGGTTGCCGCCCTGGATGTCCTTGTCGTGCTTGATGATGTCGACCACCTCGAGGGTGACCTTCTTCACCAGGACGTCCGGCGCCATCATGTTCGCCCGCGCCGGAGCGGCGAAGGCCGTCAGCGCGACGAGCGCAACGCCCGCGACGACGCGTTCAATGCTGCGCAGCATAGGTGAACTCCCCCGCAGGCCTGTCTGCCTGCGACAGCCGCTCGCGCGGCGGCCTGCCGTCGTAGATCAGGCTCCTGCGCCTTTGCAGATAGGCGTCGCGCACGAACACGTAGGGATCGAGCGCCGCCTGCTCGAGCAGGCGGCTCGCGCCGAGGAGGTCCGCGCGCTTGCCGACGAGGCGAAGCGCGATGGCGGAATTGCGCTGGTCCACCGGGGTGTGGTTCGAGACCGGGTCGGAATACATGTCGAACGCCGTGCCAACGCCGTCGCGCACGTCGCTCGGGCCGAGGAACGGCAGCACGATGTAGGGACCGCTGCCCATGCCCCAGCGGCCGAAAGTCTGGCCGAAGTCTTCGTCGTGCTTTTCCAGGCCCATGTCGGTCGCCCAGTCCGCGATCCCGAGAAAGCCGAAGGTGGTATTGAACGCGAAGCGCCCCCAGTCGGTCAGGGCCTCTTCGGGCTTGCCCTGCAGCAGGTTGTTGACGCCGATGAACACGTCGGCGATGTTGGAGAAAAAGTTGCGCACACCGTTACGCACCGGATCGGGCGTCACGTTCTTGTACGCGGTCGCAACCGGCTTGGCGATCGCCCTGTCGAAGCCATCGTTGAATTTGTACACGGCGCGGTTGAATCCCTCGAACGGATCGCGCGGGTCGGGGTTCGGCACGCTCGCGCAGCCGCCCACGAGGATCGCCAGTGCAAGCAGCAGGGTTCTCGCCCGGGAGCTCACTTCGCGCCGTCCTTGCCTTCGGCCGCCTTGCTGAACAGGAACTGGCTGATCAGGTTCTCGAGCACCACCGCCGACTGCGTGAGTTTCAGCTTGCCGCCGTTTGCGAGCATCTTTGTGTCGCCTCCCGCCTCGAGCCCGATGTACTGCTCGCCCAGCAGCCCGGATGTCAGGATCTTCGCCACGGTGTCGCGCGGGAACCGGTACTGCGAGTCCAGGCTCATGGTCACCACCGCCTCGTAGGTCTGGGTGTCGAACCGGATCTGGCTCACACGCCCCACGACCACGCCAGCGCTCTTTACCGGAGCGCGCACCTTGAGTCCGCCAATGTTAGCAAAATTGCCCGTCACCTCGTACGTCTGGGCAGCCGAGAACGAGGCCAGGTTCCCCACCTTGAGAGCGAGGAAAAGCAGCGCGGCCAGGCCCGCCGCGACGAGGATTCCGACCCAAAGGTCGATGGTGGAGCGGTTCATGTTGCGGTACCTCCAGTGAACATCAGCGCAGTGAGCATGAAGTCCAGCGCCAGTATGGCAAGCGACGAGGTCACTACGGTGCGGGTGGTCGCCCGCGAGACACCCTCCGCGGTGGGCGCCGCGTCGTAGCCCTCGAACACCGCGATCCAGGACACGGCGACGCCGAACACGATGCTCTTGATGACGCCGTTCAGGATGTCCTCGCGCACGTCGACCGCGGCCTGCATCTGCGACCAGAACGCCCCCTCGTCGACGCCGATCAGCTTTACGCCCACGAGATAGCCGCCGAAGATCCCCATCGCCGAGAACAACGCCGCGAGCAGCGGCATCGAGATCACGCCGCCCCAGAACCGCGGCGCGACCACGCGCGCGATCGGATCGACCGCCATCATCTCCATTGCCGAGATCTGCTCGGTCGCCTTCATCAGCCCGATCTCCGCGGTGATCGCCGACCCCGCGCGGCTGGCGAACAGCAGCCCCGCGACCACCGGGCCCAACTCGCGCACCAGCGACAGCGCCACCAGCACCCCGAGCGCCTCCGACGATCCGTAGCGCTCGAGCGTGTGGTAGCCCTGCAGCCCCAGCACCATGCCGACGAACAGGCCCGACACCAGGATGATGACGAGCGACAGCACGCCGGAGAAGTAGATCTCGCGGATGGTCAGGCTGAAACGCCGCAGCGCGGTGCCCGAGTGCAGCAGCATGTAGCCGAAGAAGCGCGCCGCGAAGCCGAGCTGCCACACGGCCGAGGTCACCCTGCTTCCCAGGCGCTCGAAGAATCCGCGCAGCGCGTCGCCCGCCATGTCAGGCCTCGCTCAGCTCGAGATCGGCGCCGTACGCCGGCGCTGGATAGTTGAACGGCACCGGGCCGTCGGGCTTGCCGTGCACGAACTGGTCGACGAACGGCTCCTGCGAGGCGCGAATTTCCTCCGGCGTGCCCTTGGCCACGACCTGCCCGTCGGCGACGAAATAGAGGTAGTCGACGATGTCGAGGCACTCCTGCACGTCGTGACTGACGACGATCGAGGTCGCGCCGAGCGCGTCGTTCAGGGTCCTCACCAGGCGCGCGATGACCCCGAAGGAGATCGGGTCCAGCCCCGTAAACGGCTCGTCGTAGAGCATCAGCTCCGGGTCGAGCGCGATGGCGCGCGCGAGCGCCACCCGGCGCGCCATACCGCCGGAGAGCTCGGCCGGCATCAGCTGCGCCGCGCCGCGCAGCCCCACCGCCTGCAGCTTGAGCATCACCAGGTCGTGGATCATGTCGTGCGGCAGATCGGTGTGCTCGCGCATCTGGAACGCGACGTTGTCGTAGACCGACATGTCGGTGAATAGCGCGCCGAACTGGAACAGCATCCCCATCCGGCGGCGCACGGCGTAGAGCCCGTCCTGGTCCAGCTCGCTGGTGAGCTTGCCGAGCACCTGCGCCCGGCCGCGCGTGGGCATGTGAACGCCGCCGATGATGCGCAGCAGCGTGGTCTTGCCGCAGCCCGACTGGCCCATGATCGCCACCACCTTGCCGCGCGGAATCGTCACGCTCACGTCGCGCAGCACGGGGCGCTCCGGATCGTAGCCGAACCAGACATTCTCGACCTCGACGATGTTTGGGTCCGCCAAGAGGAAAGGGCGCCGCAGGCAAAGGGCGGATTTTACTCGAATACCTATATATTAGCGTCCATGCCCTCGTCCGATGCAACCCAGGCGGCGCCCGCGGTAAGCGTGGCCGGCCTCGAAAAACGCTATGGCGCGAGGCGTGTCCTGTCAGGGATTGACCTCGACGTCGGTGCGGGCGAGTGCGTCGGACTGGTGGGGGTGAACGGCGCGGGAAAGACCACGCTGATCAAATGCCTGCTCGACCTTTGCGGCCACGACGCCGGACGCATCGAGCTCTTCGGCGTGCCGAGCCGCCGACCGGAAGCGCGGCGCCGGCTGGCCTACGTCCCGGAGCGCTTCGTGCCTCCGCACTATCTGCGCTGCCGCGAATTCCTCGCTCTGATGCAGTCGCTCGCCGGGGCGCGCTACGACCCGGCGCTCGCTACGGCGCTTCTGGCGGAACTCGAGCTGGAGGCGGGCGTGCTCGAGCGCCCGGTGCGTCAGCTGTCAAAGGGCATGACCCAGAAGCTCGGGCTCGCCGCCTGCTTCCTGCTCGAGCGCGACATCTACGTGCTCGACGAGCCCATGAGCGGCCTTGACCCTGCCGGCCGGGTCGCGGTCAAATCGGTCTTGCAGCGGCTCCGTGGCGAGGGCCGGGCGCTGCTGGTTACGTCGCACGTTCTCGCCGACGTGGAGGAGCTCTGTTCCGCGGTGGCGGTGCTGGATCGCGGCGCGATCACTTTCCGCGGCGCACCTGCGCAGCTTTGCGACCGTTATTCCGAGCCCAACCTCGAGCGGGCGTTTCTGAGATGCATACGCGGTGATGGCAGGTAATCTGCGCGACGCGCCGGACGGAAGGCCTTCGCTGCTCATCGTAGACGACGATGAGCTGATTACGGACACGCTCTCGTTCGCACTCGGCGCCGACTTCGAAGTCCTGACGGCGGAGTCACGCGAACACGCGGTCACGCTGCTGCGTCAATTGCCGCAGCCGCCGCAGCTCGCGCTGGTGGACCTGGGACTGCCGCCGGTGCCCAACGCCCCCGACGAGGGGTTCCGGCTCATTGCGGATCTGCTGGCACACTCGCCGAGCATGAAGATTTTCGTTCTGTCGGGGCAGAACGATGCCGCGCACGCGCGCCACGCGAGAGCGCTCGGCGCCGCGGAGTTCATCGCCAAGCCCTGCGACCCGGCGACGCTCAAGCGCACATTGACCCGCGCGTTCGAAGTGCGCGCCGCGGAGCTCGGGCGCCGGGCCGACGAGGAGGCTGGACTGGTGGGCAGCAGCCCGGCGCTGGCCAAGCTGCGCAACCAGATCGCGCAATTCGCCGACTCGCCGTTTCCGGTGCTGATCGAGGGCGAGTCGGGCAGCGGCAAGGACCTGGTGGCACAGAGTCTGCACCGCGGGTCGGTGCGTGCGTCCAAGCCCTACCTCGCGCTCAACTGCGCCGCCATCTCGCCGTCCCTGGTCGAGCCGACGCTGTTCGGCTACGTCAAGGGCGCTTTTACCGGCGCCGCAGCCAACAAGTCCGGCTACTTCGAGGACGCACACGACGGCACGCTGTTCCTGGACGAGATCGGCGAGCTCCCGCTGGAGATGCAAGCCAAGCTGCTTCGGGTACTGGAAAACGGCGAATACCAGCGCGTGGGAGAAACGCAGGGACGCGTCTCGCGCGCCAGGGTGGTCGCCGCCACGAACCGCGACTTGCGCCAGGAAGTGAAGCAGGGGGAATTCCGCGCCGATCTCTACCACCGTCTCTCGGTCCTGACCCTGACCGTGCCGCCGCTGCGGGAGATGGACTCCGACAAGCTGCTGCTGCTGAAGCATTTCAGCCGCTTCTACGCCAGGCAGTCAGGGGGGCAGCCATTTTCGTTCGACGGCGCGGCCGAGAAGCGCTGGCTCGCCTACCCCTTTCCCGGCAACGTGCGCGAGCTGCGCAACATCGTCATCCGGCTGACCACCAAGTATGCGGGACAGCGGCTGTCGGTGGCGGAGCTCGAACCGGAGTTCGACCTCGAAACGCCGCTTGGGTCCGCGGGCGACGACTCCGGTCTGGTGGCGCAGGCGCTCAGGCACATCGAGCGCGAGCGCAGCGTCAACCTCGACCAGACGCTCGGCGCGTGGGAGCACGCATACATCGAGGCCGCGCTGCGCCTGACCAACGGCAACGTGAGCCAGGCGGCGAAGCTGCTGGGCGTTAACCGAACGACGCTGTACAGCCGCATGAGCGCCGCAGGCGGGGAATTGCCCCAGCAGACGAAATCCTAGCGGGGCGCGCGGCGCATGTATCTCGAGCATTTCGGCCTGAACGAGCCCCCGTTCCGCATCACCCCGCACACGGACTTCTTCTTCGACGGCGCCGACCGCGGGGCGACGCTGGAGGCGCTGCTGTACGCGATCCTCAACGACGAGGGCATCGTCAAGGTGAGTGGCGAGGTCGGCAGCGGCAAGACGATGCTTTGCCGCGTGCTCATGGAGCGCCTGCCGGCAGAAGTCGAAACCATCTATCTCACCACCCCGTCGCTCGGGCGCGACGAAATTCTGTACGCAATCGCCGACGAACTTAAGCTCGAGTTCTCGCAGGGCCGCATGAGCGTGGCGTTGCGCGAGCTGCAGGAGCATCTGATCCGGCTCCACGCCGAAGGCCGTCGGGTGGTCGTCCTGATCGACGAGGCGCATGCGATGCCGGAGGAAACACTTGAGCAGGTACGACTGCTGTCGAACCTGGAAACCAGCCGCCACAAGCTGCTGCAGATCGTGCTTTTCGGCCAGCCCGAGCTGGACCAGGCGCTCACCCGGCCGTCTCTGCGCCAGCTGAAAGACCGCATCACGCACAGCTTTCGCATGCGCCCGCTGTCCGAGCCGGAAGTCGCGCGTTACCTGTCCTTTCGCATGCGCGCGGCCGGATACCGCGGACCGGAAGTCTTCACGCCGAAGGCGATCGCGCTGATCGCGCGCGCCGCGGACGGCCTGACGCGACGCATCAACATCCTGGCCGACAAGTCGCTGCTTTCCGCCTTCAGCGCGGACGCCCATGCGATCACCGCCAGACACGCGCGCGCGGCGATTGCCGACTCCGAGTTCACGCCCCTGCGCAAGGTCAGGCGCCCGGCGCCGGTCGTCGCCGCGGCGCTGGTCGCCGGGATCGCGATCGGTCTGGCGGTGCACTGGGCCCTGTCCGAGCGCAAAGCGGCCGCTCCAGCGACGCCCGCGAAAGCCGCCGCCGCGCCGGGCAAGGCGCCCGTCGAAGTTCCCGTCAAAGCTGCCCCCAAGATCTCCGCGCCGCCGCAACCGGCCCCGGCGTCCGCCGCGCCTGCGGCCGAGGCCGCTCCCGCGCCCGCAGCGGCGCCGGCGCTGTTGCTAAGCCCGGAACAGGCGCGGCGGATGGAACGCTACGACAGCCGCGGCCAGCGCCTGCTCGGAGAGCGCATCGCGGCGGCGCGCGCGCTGCTCGAGCGCGCGCCGGACGCGCGCTACAGCATCGAGCTTTTTGTCACCGACAACACCGACCCGGCGCGCATGGAACGGTTTCTGGCCCGCGCGGGCGACCTGGCGCTGCTGGGCGACGTTTACGTCATCCCGCTCGCGATCGGGGGGCGCTACCGCCTGCGCGTGGTCTACGGAAGCTTTGCGGACCGCGCCGCCGCGATCGATGCCGAGCGGAACCTGCCGCCGAAGTACCAGAAGGCCTTTCACACCACGCCCCGTAGCTTCGCCGACCTGCGTCGCCCGATGTGACCCATCCAAGGCGGGAAACCGCCCGCGTGACGGCCGCTTGGCGGGACTTGCGCGGGAAGGGATCGTGCTATGCTCCGCGGGCAGGGACGGGCGCCATGAACCACCTAAGAGAGACTGCTGCCTCCGCACTCTTCGTCGCGCTGCTGGCGGGGTGTGGACAGGCACCGATCAAACCCGCCTCGACCCACATCAACGCCGCCGACGCGCCGCGCACGGAAGGGCAGATTCCGCCGCCGGTGCGGGTCGCGCCGGTGCTTCCCAAGCCGGAGCCGACCGCCCGACTGGAAACCTACAGCGTGGTGGTGAACAACGTCGACGTGCACGACTTGCTGTTCGCGCTCGCGCGCGACGCCAAAGTCAACGTCGACATCGAGCCCGGCATCACCGGCAAGGTCACACTGAATGCGATCGACCAGACCCTGCAGCAGCTGCTGACACGCATCTCGCGCCAGGTTGACATGCGCTATGAGCTGCGCGGACGGGACCTGGTGGTCATGCGCGACACGCCTTACCTGAAGGTGTATCGCGTCGACTACGTCAACCTGGACCGCAACGCGACCATGAAGGTAGCCGTGTCCAGTCAGCTCACCAGCGGTGCCGGCTCGACCACTCCCGCCGCGTCAGGGGGCAGCCAGACGAGTTCGTCTTCGAGCCTCGAGATGACCTCGAACAACAAGTTCTGGGAAACGCTGGTCGCCAACATCAAGGACATCCTGCGGGAGACGGACAAGATCCTGCCCGCCGCTGCGACCCCGGCGGGCCAGCAGCCACCCTCCTCTGCCGGACAGCAGAAGCCGACGGGCGGCGCTGAGACCGCAGCCGCCGCGCCGGTGACTTTTCGCGAAGCCGCCTCGGTCATCGCCAATCCGGAGGCGGGGGTGCTGAGCATCCGCGCCACTTCGCGCCAGCACGCCAAGATCCAGGAGTTCCTCGACCGGGTGCTGGCGAACGCGAAGCGCCAGGTGCTGATCGAAGCGACGGTCGCCGAGGTTCAGCTCAACAATCAGTACCAGCGCGGCATAGACTGGTCGAAGCTGCGCACCGGATCGTCGGGATTCGAGATCAGGCAATCCTCGGCCAACACCCCGGCCGGCATCAACACCAACGCATTCGTGGCCGGTTATGCGCTCGGCAACTATGGCTTTACGTCGGCGGTAAAGCTGCTCGAATCGTTCGGCACTGTCCGGGTGCTGTCGAGCCCGAAGATCAGTGTGTTGAACAACCAGGCCGCAGTCATGCGGGTCACCGACGACCTGGTCTATTTCACCCTCCAGCCGGGCACGACGACGATCACGGCGGCCGGCGGCGGAACGGTCGTTGCGCCCTCGACGTTCACCACCACCCCGAACGTCTCTCCCGTCGGACTCATCATCAGCGTGGTTCCACAGATCAGCGACTCGGGAGCGGTTCTGCTCGACGTGCGGCCGACGATCCGGCGCAAGATCGGCGACGTCAGCGATCCCAATCCCGCGCTCGCCGCGGCCGGCGTGTCGAGCCTGGTCCCGGTGATCCAGACGCGGGAAATGGAATCCGTCCTGCGCGTGCAAAGCGGCCAGATCGCAGTGCTCGGCGGCCTGATGCAGGACTCGATCAGCAATACCGAGGACACGGTGCCGGGCCTGAACCGGATCCCGGGAATCGGCTCGCTTTTCGAGCAGCGCAAGGAGAGCAACGAAAAGACCGAGCTGGTCATCTTCCTGCGCGCCACGGTGCTGAACGAACCGAGCATCGACGGCGATTTCCGCAATTTCCGCAGCCTGCTTCCCGGCAAGGACTACTTCAGCAAGCCCGTGAACCCGAGCCGGCCGGGGTCGCTGAACTGAGATGAGCCTGCTTCTCGACGCGCTTAAGAAGGCGGAAAAGGCCAAGGAAGAAGCCCAGCGCCGGGCCGAGAAGAGCAAGGCGGCCGCTGCGCCGCCCGGACGCGAAACGAACAGCGCCGAGGAAGCGGCCGCGACGTCGGACCGTCCGGTCCGCACGCGCGATCAGCTGCCCGAAATCTCCCAGACGATCGAGATCGAGAGCGAGGACATCGCGTCGAACCGGGAAGCCGAGCACGTGCTCGAGCTCGAGCCCGCTGCGCCGCCGCCCCCCCGGCCTCAGGCCGCCGACCGAACGGCAACCGCCGGCGCCCAGGCCGCCGAGCGCGCGGCCGCGAAGAAAGTGTTCGAGGCAAAGTTCCGGGAGCCGAACCCGCGCCTGCCGTTCTATGTCACCGTTGCCGTGCTCGCCGTGTTCGGCTTGTGCACCGCCGGGTACTTCTGGTACCAGCTGCGCCCCCCGCCGGCGCTGGTGAACGTCCATCTGCCGCAGGCATCGGGAGAACAACTTGTAGCTGCCGCGCCGCCAGCGCGTCCTGTTCAATCCTCCCAGACGGGCGCCGCTCCGGGGCAAACCGCGGCGGCGAACCTGCCGGGCCTGCCCTCGGCGAAGGCCCCCGCATCGGCTTCTGAAACCGCGGGCCCGTCCGTCGTGCCGCCAGCGGCGCCGCCGTCGACGGTAAAGTCGCCCGGGCCCGGCGCGCGACCTGCGGTGAAGAGGAAGACTGCGCACCGAGCCCCCCGCAGGCAACCCGCAGGCACCGAGGTTCTGCGGCGCGCGAACCCGATATCGATGAAACGCGCCGCGCCGCGGGTCGACCCGAACGTGGCAGCTGGCTATGTGGCCTACCAGGCGGGAGATCTCCCGGCTGCGCGCGAAGCCTACCGTCAGGCAATCGGCAACGACCCGCACAACCGCGACGCCCTGCTCGGCATGGCAGCGGTGGACGTGCGCGCGGGTCGCTACGCCGCTGCAGACGCGCTCTACCGACGCCTGCTCGAGGCGGATCCGCGCGACGCGCACGCTCAGGCAGGCCTGCTCGCGCTACGCGGCGATCTGATGGACCCGGTAGCCGCCGAAAGCCGGGTCAAGACCCTGCTCAGCGAAGACCCGGGCGCCAACGTCCTTTACTTCACTCTTGGAAACGAATTCGCGCGCCAAGGACGCTGGGGCGAAGCCCAGCAGGCCTACTTCAAGGCGTTCACCGAAGATCCGGACAATCCGGACTTCGCCTACAACGTCGCCGTAAGCCTGGACCACCTGCGCCAGCCGAAGCTCGCGCTCGAGTACTACCGCCGCGCGCTCGCACTGAGCGCCAAACGCAGCGCGAGCTTCGACCCGAGTGCGGCGCGAAAGCGCGTGAAGGAGCTTGGCGGGTAACAGATTATTGCGCCTCTCGGGCGCAGCGCCCGGTATCATGGACCTCGGATGAATTCGCCCACGAATCCCCAGGCCAAGCGCCATATCGGCCAGATCCTGATCGACCAGGGCATCCTCACCGAGGACCAGCTGAGGATCGCTCTGCTCGAGCAGATGAAATCGCGCCTGCCGATCGGGCGCCTGCTGGTACAGCTCGGTTTCGTCTCCGAAGCCACGCTGCGCGACGCACTGTCGGAGAAGCTCGGGCTGCAGTCGGTAGACCTGACACGGATCATCGTCGATCCGGCCGCCCTTAAGATGCTGCCGCGCGACCTGGCGCGCCGCTACCGCATGTTCCCCATTGCGCTCGACCGCCAGGCGAAGAAGTTCATCGTTGCCCTTTCCGACACCAACAACATCGTCGCGGTGGACCAGCTCAGAGCCCACCTCAAGGGCAATCTGGAAATCGAGCTTCGGCTGGCGGGCGAGTCCGAGATCGAGCGCGCGATCGAGCACTACTACGGCCACGAGTTCTCGATCGACGGCATTCTGCGCGAGATCGAGACCGGAGAAGTGGACTACACCTCGCTGGCCGACGCAGACGAGTACAGTCAGCCGGTCGTGCGACTGATCTCGGCGCTGCTTGCCGACGCGGTCGAGCGCGGCGCCTCGGATCTGCACTTCGAGCCCGAGCAGAGCTTCCTGCGCATTCGCTACCGCATCGACGGCGTGCTACGGCAGGTCCGCTCACTGCACAAGACCTACTGGCCGGCGATGGCAGTGCGCCTCAAAGTCATGTCGAAGATGAACATCGCGGAGACGCGCGCGCCGCAGGACGGTCGCCTATCGGCGACTATGTCCGGCCGCACAATCGATTTCCGCGTGTCGAGTCTGCCGACGACGCACGGCGAGAACCTGGTGCTGCGCATTCTCGATCGGCAAAAGGGGATCGTGCCGCTCGACAAGCTCGGCCTGACGCAAGCCCAGCTTGAGCTGCTCAAGCGCATGATTGCGCGGCCCGAGGGCATCATCATGGTCACCGGTCCGACCGGCAGCGGGAAGACGACTACGCTGTATTCGATCCTCAACCACATCAATTCCGACGCGGTCAACATCATGACCCTGGAGGATCCCGTCGAATACCCGATGACGTTGATTCGCCAGACCTCGGTATCCGAAGCGGCCAAGCTGGACTTCGCGAACGGGATTCGCGCAATGATGCGGCAGGACCCGGACAAGATCCTGGTCGGCGAGGTGCGCGATCGCGACACCGCCGAGATGGCGTTTCGCGCGGCAATGACCGGCCACCAGGTGTACTCGACCCTGCACACAAATTCGGCGATCGGCGCGATTCCCCGCCTGCTCGACATAGGCATCGTTCCGGACATCATGGCGGGCAACATCATTGGCGTGATCGCGCAGCGCCTGGTGCGCAAGTTGTGCCGCACCTGCCGGCAGTCCTACGACCCCGACGCGGGGGAGCGTCGCCTGCTCGGGATGACGCCGTCCGAGCGCACGACGGTGTACCGCGCCGTGGGGTGCGAGCAGTGCGAATACCAGGGCTACCGGGGGCGCATTGCGATAATGGAAATTCTCAAGATGGACGGCAGCATCGACGAACTGATCGCGCGGCGCGCCACGCCACGGGAAATCCTCGACGCGGCGCGCGCGAAGGACTTCAAGACCTTGGCCGAAGACGGTATGCGCCAGGTCCGGGCGGGGTTCACCAGCGTCGACGAGCTAATGCGGGTGGTCGACATCACCGATCGTATGGGGTAGCCGAGAGCGCTCCAGTTCCAATGCCGCTCTACACGTACAAAGCGGTCGACAGCGCAGGCAAGAACATCCTCGGCCGCGCCGAAGCGGCGAATGTGTTCGACCTTGAACAGCGCCTCTCCCGCATGGGTCTCGACCTCATCAGCGGCGCGCCATCCAGTCAAAAGAGTCGCTTCATTGGCGGCACCAGGATCAAGCGCCAGGACCTGATCAATTTCTGCTTTCACCTCGAGCAGCTCACTACCGCCGGCGTGCCGGTGGTGGAAGGCCTGACGGACTTGCGCGACAGCCTGGACAATCCGCGCTTTCGTGAGGTCGTCTCGGGGATGATCGAATCGATCGGCGGCGGTCGCAGCCTTTCGCAGGCGATGGCCGAGTACCCGGAGGTGTTCGGCCAGGTGTTCGTCAGCCTGGTGCGCTCGGGCGAGCAGACGGGGCGTCTACCCGAGGTGCTGAAAAGTCTGACCGAGTCGATCAAGTGGGAAGATGAACTCGCGGCGCAGACCAAGAAACTGGTGATGTACCCGGCGTTCGTCGGCACGGTCGTGCTGCTGGTTACGCTATTCCTCATGATCTACATCGTGCCCCAGATGGTCGGTTTTATCCGTAGCATGGGGCAGGACATTCCGTTGCAGACGAAGCTCCTCATACTGGTCTCCAACTTCCTGGTCAGCTACTGGTGGGCCGTGATCGTGGCCCCATTCGCGATATGGTTCGGGATGAAGTTCGCCGCGCGCACCTATCCGTCGGTGGCGTTCGCGATCGACCATTACAAAATCTCGATGCCCCTGATCGGACCGATCCTGCGCAAGATCATCCTGTCACGTTTCGCCTCAAGCTTTGCACTGATGTACGCATCGGGGATCACGGTTCTCGACGCCATCCGCAGCTCGGAAGAGATCGTCGGCAACAAACCGCTCGAGAGTGCGCTGCGAACCGTCGGACAGCAGATCGCCGATGGCAAGAATCTCACCACGGCGTTCCAGGACGCCGCGCTGTTCCCGCCGCTCGTGATCCGCATGCTGCGCATCGGCGAGAATACCGGCGCGCTCGACACCGCGCTGCTGAACGTAAGCTACTTCTATAATCGCGAAGTGCGGGAAAACATTGCTAAAGCGCAGGCGATGATCGAGCCTGTCTTGACGCTGCTGCTGGGCGGAATCCTTCTGTGGGTCATGCTTTCCGTGCTCGGCCCTGTCTACAACATGATTCCGAACCTGAAGTTCTGAGGCCGCTCGTCGTGTCCACCAAGCATGTCCTTTACTTCACAGCAAGCGATCACTACGCGTATCGCTGGTCGAGGCGAGGGCTCGGGTTGGAAGCGAAGTTTTCCGCAGACGACGCGGGCGCGACCGCATTCCGCGACTATCTGCGCGGAAAGAAGCGCGCTTTGTTCTATCTCGTCGCGGATCTTGCGGGCGAAGACTTTCACGAGGACCAGATTCCCTATCTGCGCGGCGGCGATCGCCAGGCGGTAATCGACCGGCGCCTCGCGCAGCGCTATCGAGACACGCGGCTGGCCGCGGCGCTCTCGCTGGGCTATGTAAGAGGCGAGCGGCGCAACGAGCGGCTGCTACTTGCCTCCTTTACCAACACGCAGCAGTTCACGCCCTGGCTCGACGCACTGTCGGACTCCGACGCCAAGCTCGCGGGCGTGTACTCGGTGCCACTGACCGCGCCGGCACTCGCCACGCGCCTCGGTGCGCGCGGCGGGCGCTGCTTCGTCATCACCACCGACCGCGCAGGCCTGCGGCAGTGCTTCGTCGAAGCCGGCAAGCTGCGCTTCGCACGCCTTGAACGTACCGCGGACATGGCCCCCGAAAACCTCGCCGCGTTCGTACGCTCAGAGACGATGCGCCTGAGTCAATACTTGACGACACTGAGGGTGTTGCCGCGCGAAGGCCCTCCCGTTCAGGTGATGGTCGTGGCGCCCGCTGGACAGAAAGCTGCGTTCGAGCGCGTCCTGGCGTCCGACGCCAGGTTCGTATTCCACATTTTCGACCTGGACGAAGCGGCCCGCGCCGCAAGTGTCGGCCATGCCCCAGCGGACGCGCAGGCCGAGCGCTTGTATCTGCACCTCACCGTCAGACAAGCGCCGAAGGAGCAGTTCGCCCGCAGGGAGGATCGCCGCGGCTACGTCCTGTGGCAGTTGCAGCGCGGCATCGCCTTGGCGGGACTCGCCGGCCTGGCGGCCTTCGCGCTCTACGCAGGCGCGAAGTGGCTCGACGTAATGTCGATCCGCGCACGAGCCGGGATTGAGCAGCGCGAGGCGAACCTCGCCGCCGAGCGCTACCGCCGCATCACTGCGACGTTTCCGGTGACGCAGACCACGAGCGACAACCTGAAGGCGACTGTGGTCGAGTTCCGTAAGATTGCCGACGGTACAGCATGGCCCGAGCCCGCTTTCGTTCACCTGTCCAGGGTGCTCGACGAGTTTCCCCAGATCGAGCTCGAAAGGCTGATTTGGCGCGTGGGTCCGCCGGGCAGCCACGATGCGGGCGGGTCGCGCAGCGGTGCGGCGACTTCGGGCGGACTGCTCGCGCACAAGGAAAGCGAGGAGCTCGAGATCAGTGGACGCGTGACGACCACCCAAGGCTCTGACTACCGCGCGATCACGGCGCAAGTCCAGCGCTTCGCGCAGGCGCTGAGCAGCGGTTCGCCGTACCGGCTCGCCAACATGCAGCTCCCGTTCGACATCACGTCGCAGGGAACCCTCACCGGCGACATCGGCTCGGCCGCGCGCAATGAGGCTCCGCGCTTCACCATCGTCCTGTCGAGACCCCTCAAATGATCGTGACGGCGCAGGAAGTCCGCACGCTCGCGCTGCCCGCCATTGCGTTCGCAGTGTTGCTCGGCGCGGGCCTGACTCTCGCCGGGTTTGCGGATTCCAAGCTCGCGGTCGCCCAGCGCGAGCTGACGGCGGCCAAGACGCGCCACATCGAGGCGAGCGAGAGACTTATGCGCATCGCCGACGAGGAGCGTGAGGTCAACGAGAAGCTGGCGGTGTACCGCAGGCTGCAGCAACTGCACATCATCGGACCGGAGCGGCGCCTGGAATGGGCTGACGCCATGTCGCGCATCAAGACCAGCCGCGCGCTGCTCGACCTGCGCTACCGCGTGGACAGGCAAGCCCTGCTCGTGTCGGTCCCCGGCAAGCCGGCAAATGTCGACTTCTACTCGAGCGCCATGAGGGTCGATATCGCCCTGTTGCATACGGGCGACCTGCTGCAATTCCTGGAGGACCTGCGCAACTCCGGCAACGCCTACTACGCGGTCAGGCGCTGCGAGATCACGCGCACCGGCCTGGCGCCAACCGGCGCCTCGATCCTGCCGCGCCTGCAGGCCAGCTGCGACATCGACCTGATCACTATCCTCGACCGGGCGGCCAAGACGTGAAGCGCGCACTTTCAGCGATGGTCGGCCTCCTGCTCGCCGCGGCGTCGGCCGCTGCGGTAGCGCAGCAACTCGGGCGCCTTTTCTTCACCCCTGAGCAGCGTGCCGAGCTCGACGCACGCCGCAAGGCGGGGGTGCCTGACAAGCCGGCCGCAGTCCTAATCGAATCCCCGAGTACCACGCTTGACGGCTACGTCAAGAGGTCAAACGGCAAATCCACCGTGTGGCTGAACGGCGAACCGGTCACCGAGGGCACCGACGCCAAGCGCGCCCAGGTCATCCCGTCCCGCGACGACCCGAGCCGCGCCACGATTAGAGTGGGCGAAGACGGACGGCGCATCCCGATTAAGGTCGGCGAAACGCTCGACCGCGGCACCGGCGAGGTGAGCGACGTGATCGGCAAAGGCGAGATCAGGGTCGAGCGGCAGCGTTCCGACAGGCACTGAGATGCCCGCCAGCGACCGCCCGAGGCACCGCCGACGCCCTCCGGTTCCGGCACGGCAAAGAGGAGTTGCGCTGCTCCTGCTCATCACGCTGCTGGTCCTCGGCGCCGCCTGGTACGCCGTGGGAGCCCTCGGCAGAGCAGCTCCCACGAGCGCCGAGCGGGAGATCAACACCGGCGCCTCGCTGCGGAAAGCCAAGCGAGACCTGCTCGCGTATGTGGCCCAGTACGCCGCACGTAGCGGCACGATCGAGCCGGGCCAGATGCCGTGCCCGGAGCTGCTTAGCTCCATAGGAACCGCAAATCAGGGCCAGGCCGCAACGAGCTGCAGCAATTCCGCACCTACCGTGGGCCGGCTGCCGTGGGAAACCCTCGGCGAGGAAGAGATCCGCGACGGGCATGGCGAGCCGATCTGGTACGTTCTGAGCCCTGGCTTCCGCAACGCACCGATAAATTTCGAGTCGCCGGGGCAGCTCACCTACAACGGCAATCCCAACGCCGCGGTCGCGCTGCTCATTGCGCCCGGCACGCCACTCAACACCGCTTCCGACCCCGCCACGCCGCCGGCGGGCTGCACCAAAGTCAATCAACAGACGGCCACGCGCAACACCGGCCCGCTCGTCCCGGCTAATTTCCTCGAGTGCGGCAACGATTCGGGCACCGCCAGCTACGCCATTCCAGGGCCGTCGGAGTGGACCAACGACAGGGTCATTGCGATCTCGGCGGCCGAGTGGGCGCAGGCCATCGCCGGCCCGGTCGCCGACCGGCTGCAGCGCGAGGTGGCGCCAGCCTTGAACGATTGGCTTACCACCGAGTCGCTCGCAAACTGGGGGCCCACGTCGTTCTTGCCCTACGCATCTACCTTTAGCAAACAGACTGCAAATGACTTGTGCGGAGACGTGAACGTTACGGAAGGGATCCTGCCAACTGCGCCGTCGAGCTCCACCAGCTGCACAAGTTGGACCGGCGGAACTGTTACAGGCAGCTACGTCGGGTTCCCGTCTTGCGGCACGTCGGGCGCAAACTACCAATGCAGGTTCTACATCTCCTCTTCCGGGCATTCAAATACTGCCCGAATTCGTGCTGCCGCACCGAATGTCGGGCAGAGCTTCCGTGCGCGGATTACGGCCGGAGCCGTCACCAATAGCGGTTGGGGCTCGGTCGCAAGCTTCTCGCTTGCGCTCAATACCTCGACTGGGAGCGCCGCACTGGATTTCCAGATCACGTTCCCGTGGTGGGCCACGGGTTGGACGACGGTCACGTTTCCGCAGCTCCCGGATGGAGCGATTCTTTCCGATACACGATTTTCCTGGTTCGCGACCAACGAGTGGAGCAGAGACACCTACTACGCACTGGCACCGGGTGCGACGCTGCTATCGGCATCCTGCCTCTCATCCGGCTCGAATTGCCTGACCCTGAGCGGAATGCCGTTGACGAACGGCAACCCGAGCGACAAGAAGCTTATCCTCACGCTGATGGGCCCGAACGCGGTGGGCACCGAGACGCAGCCCAGCAACAACCCGATAAACTATCTCGAATCGCATGCCGTCGGCTCGACGACCTATACCGCCGCGATCGTGACCAGCAGCTTCAACGACCGTCTCGCCGCCTGTCCTTTCCAGCAGATGCCCGCAAGCGGCAGCCCGATCGCGATATGCAACTGAGGCGCTCCCACCGGGGATTCACCCTGGTCGAGATCGCGGTGGCATTCGCCATCGTCGCGCTGCTGATCGGCGGCGCGATGATGACGCTTTCTGCGCAGCTGGAGCAGCACAACCGCGCCGAAACACTGCGCCGGCTCGATGCCGGCGTCGAAGCAGTGATCGCGTTTGCCGTAGTCAACGGCCGCCTGCCCTGCCCTGCCGTCGGAGGCGCAAGCGGGGATGAGGCGTTCACGGGCTCGAATTGCACGACATGGTACGGAGGTTTTCTGCCGGCCAAGACAATCGGACTGCAGTCGACCGACGCTTCGGGCTATGCCCTGGACGCCTGGGGCAACCGCATTCGTTACGTCGTGTCTCAAAGCGTCACGGCGTGCTCCGGAACGGCGGCCAATCCGCATTTCGTCTCGCGAGCGAACCTCAAGGCCAACGGCGTGAGCTGCCGCCCAAGCGACATCGACATCTGCCTCAGCGCCGCCGGAGCGTCGGCCACGTCCTGCAACAGCAGCGCAAATCGCGCCGTCACCTCGGACACTGTAGCGTTCATTGTATTTTCGACCGGCAAAGACGGCGCGACCGCGGGCGCATACGGCGCAGATGAATTGGCCAACGTTGACGGGAATCGGGTTTTCGTGAGCCGCACACCGAGCGGCGCCGACTCGTCGGCCGGCACCTTCGACGACCTCATGGTCTGGGTCCCCGCGGGCGTGCTCTACTCGAAGCTCATAGCTGCGGGCGTGCTGCCGTGACGAACCGGACCGGACTCGGAACGCTCTTCGGCCGGTTGCGCACCGCGGGGGTACAGCCGAGCGACTCGGACGAGCTCCAGCTCAAGAAGCAGGTGCTTTTGTTCGCCTGCGGGCTGATGATCGCGGGCTCCGCGGTCTGGTTGTCGATCTACTGGCTGCTCGGACTGCCTCTGTCCGCCACCCTGCCGGTCGTATTTCAGCTGCTTGCGCTGGCAACGCTGTTGACATATTTGTGGACGCTGAATTTCGAATTCTTCCGTGCGACGCAGCTCGGGTTGTGGCTGTTCATCCCATTCGTCGCGGAGTGGGCTATTGGCGACTTCGTGTCCGCCAGCGGCATCATTCTGTGGGGCCTGCTCGCGCCTGTCGGCGCCGCGCTGCTGTACTCGGCGCGCGAGTCGCTGCCATGGATGGTCGCCTACGTCGTGCTCACGGCCGCTTCGGGCTACGTCGACTTCCAGCTGATCGGGATGCCGCACACCTCGCTGGTCGTGCCCCTGCGGACAAGCGTCGTGTTCTTCGCGCTGAATTTCGCTTCCGTAGCGATGATGGTGTACTGGTTGCTGAGTTTCGCGTTCACGGAGCGGGCCCGCTCGCGGGCGCGGCTCGAGGTCGCGCACGCCGAACTGCAGGAGGAGCAGGACCGTTCCGAGCGGCTGCTGCTGAACATCCTTCCTGGTCCGATCGCCGAGCGCCTGAAACACTCCAATGCCCAGATCGCGGACGGGTATTCCGAGGTGACGGTCATGTTCGCCGATATCGTGAATTTCACGCACATCGCCGAGAACATGGCGCCGACCGAGGTCTTCTCGCTACTTAACGGGATGTTCTCCGAATTCGACACGATTGCCGAGCGGCACGGACTGGAGAAGATCAAGACGATCGGAGACGCATATATGGTGGCGGGCGGCCTGAACGGAAGCGCGCCGGACTTCGGCGGCGCGATCGCGGAGCTCGCGCTAGACATGCTCAACGTGGTCGAGCGCGGCTTCGTTGTCGAAGACAGGCCGCTGCAGCTTCGCATCGGCATCGGCACCGGGCCGGTAGTCGCCGGTGTCGTCGGCAGGAAGAAATTCATCTACGACTTGTGGGGCGACACCGTGAACATAGCCAGCCGCATCACGAGCGAGGGCGTACCCGGCGCGATCCACGTCGACGAGCCGACGTACTTGCGGCTGCAGGACCGCTATGCCTTCCATCCCCCGCAAACCATCTACCTCAAGGGCAAGGGTGACACCAGGGTCTATCGCCTGAGCGGCCGGCACGCGGCCGCCTGACGTCAGCGCGCACGCGAGCCCGCAGACAGCGCGAAGCACACTTCACCGTCGCGATTTTCCTTTAGCTCGAGCGAGTGCCCGCTTGCCTCCGCCTGGCGCGCCGCCTGGTAGAGCCCGATGCCGAGCCCAGAACCGGAGCGCACCGGGGCGCGCAGCAGCGTCGTCGCTAGCTCGGGCCGCACCGCTTGTCCGCTGTCGCACACTCGCAGCTCGACGTCGTCGCGACACGTCAAAGTCACGCGAATTCGCACCGTGGCATCCGCGTTGCGCTTGGCCAGCGCGTTCTGCAGCAGATTGTCGGCGACGCTGTCGAACAGGTCGCGCGGCAGCCTCACCCCGGGGCGCAGGCCTTCGGCCGAGAATTCGACGCGCTTGTCGCGGTACTGAAGCGCGAGCGATTCCCACCATTCGTCCGCTGGAATCAGCGGTCCAATCTGGGAATTGGGCTGCTGCAGCCTGTCAAGGGTGTCGCCGAGGCGCTGCGCGATCACCGGCAACTGCCGTCGTATGAACGCCTGCAGCTGCGCCGAGTCGCTCTCGGGCTCGCGTGCGGCAACCGCGCACAGCGCATTCAGCGATTGCAGGAGATTCTTCACGTCGTGCGTCATGCGCGCACCGGTCTCGTGCACCGCCTCGAGATAGCTTTGCTGCTTCAGCTTCTGTTCGCGCAGCTTGGCGATGTAGAACTCGCCGAGCAGCTGGCCGAGCAGATTCAGGTGCCAATGCAGCGCCGGGCTCGTTCGGTAGCGCGAGTGCAGCGTCAGCGCGAGCTCACTGTTTTCGAACTCGACTCGATAGGCGGTCTTTTCGCCCGCCTCTGCCTGCCCGTGCGCACCGCGCCACTCGACGCCAGCGATCCACTGGAGGCGCATAAGGGCGGCGACGGACTCGGCCAGAAAGCGCTCCGGTCTTGTCTCCACCTGCGACAGCTCGGCGAGGAAGTAGAGCCACTTTTCCGCCGGCAGACCGATCGAGAACAGGTAGCGCGAAACAAAGATATTGAGCCCGGCATAGCCCGTTCGCGGACCCCAGGCGAGCCCGATCACGAGCAGCATCCCGGCAATCACGAATACCGTGTAGGTCAGCGCCTGCAAGTAGGGCGTGCGACCCAAGGTCATGAAGGTGAAGCTGCCGAGAATCACGATTCCCAGCACGAGCATCACGAACACGCTGTAGAAGAAATCGATGACCTGCGGCGCGTCCGGCGCTTCCGGTTCGGTCGGCAGCAGCGCCGCGATCAGCAGGATCAGCGGCAGGCCGTACTGCGCGACGAGCCGCAGCTCATCCGAGATCTGCTGCCGCGGAGCGATCTCGGGCAGGATGACAATTGCGAGCAGGGCAAGCAGATAGACTAGGATCAGCAGGTGGAAGCGGCGCTGCCAGGGCGCGTTCTGCTGGTAGACCTTTCCGCCCACGACCCCTGCCAGACTCACCACCCATAGCGCGAGCAGCCACCAATCCAGCCGCAGCATTACGGCCGCCGCCACGACGACGATCAGCACGAACTGGCCGGCGGAGACCCGGTATTGGCCGCGAAGGAAGGGCTGCCAGAGCAAGAATAAGCCCAGGTGGGCGAGCAGCAGGCCGCGTGCCCAGGTGTCGGTAACGCCGCGCACCGCGGCCACGTGCAGCAGGACAAGCATCGCCACAACCACGAAGCGCCAGTAGCGCTGGCTAAGCCGGATGACGTGACCCGTCAGTCGGGCGGGCGAAAGCACGATCATGGTATATGGCGTAAATTTGAGTGCACTTCCCGACGCCATTGTAGCCATGCCCACCGCCGCCATTGCCCGCTCCGTCGTCCTGGAGGCCCGCCGCAGCGGCCTGCCGTGGCTCGTCGCGGCGAGCGTCGCAGCCGGCCTGGGGCTGGCGGCGTTCCTGTCGCAGGTCGCGGTGACCGAGAGCGTCGCGCTGCAGACGGCGATCGTCGCGGCGCTGCTGCGGGCGTGCGCGGTGTTCCTGGTCGCCTTTCAGGTCATTACCAGCACCCAACGCGAGTACGACGACAAGGGCCTCGAGCTGATGCTCTCGTTGCCGCTGTCGCGACATGTCTACTACCTGGGCCGGCTGGCGGGCTTCGCCGCCTGCGGGGCGGCCATCTCGGTCTGCTTCGCGCTGCCGCTGCTACTGTGGAGCTCGCCGCACGCGGTGCTGCTGTGGGCGCTGTCGCTGTGCGCGGAAACCGCGATGGTGGCCGCCGCGGCGATGTTCTTTTCGGTCGCGCTGGTGCAGCTGGTTCCCGCGGCGGCTGCGACCGCAGGCCTTTACCTGCTTGCCCGCTCGATCGGCGCGATCCAGGCCATCGCCGGCGGGCCGCTTGCCGAGCCCTCGCTGTCTCAGCAGCTCGCGCGCTGGAGCGTCGACGCCGTCGCGCTGCTGCTGCCAAACCTGGACGCGGTGACCCGTACCGACTGGCTGATTTACGGCCCCCCCACGCCCGTACACTACGCAATGGCGATCGCGGGACTCGCCGTGTACGCGCTGCTGCTGGTGGCGGCGGGACTGTTCGACTTTTACCGTCGCAACCTGTGAGCCGGGACGAACGCAGGCTGACGGCGGTTCCGGGCTGGCTGTGGTTCCTCCTGGCGGCGGCGCTCGCGACGCAAGTCGGCTTGCAGTCGGCGCGCCCGGGCTTCCGAGCACGGTCGGCCTCGGACCTGCCGCCCCCGCCCGCGCCCGGCGTGCTGCGGCTGGCGAGCTTCGGCGAGCCCGCGGCGGCGGCGCGCCTTGCGATGCTTTACGTACAATCCTTCGATCAGCGCGCAGGCAACGACATCCCCTACCGCACTCTCGATTACGGACGGCTAATCGGCTGGCTGCGCGCAATCCTCGACACCGACCCACGCAGCTCGTACCCGCTGTTCGCCGCGGCGCGCATCTACGCGGAGAATCCGGATCCGCGCAAGGCCCGCGCCATGCTCGGGTTCATCTACCGGGAGTTCCTGAAGGATCCGAACCGGCGCTGGCGCTGGCTCGCCCACGCCGCGCTGCTCGCCAAGTACCGCCTCGGCGACCTGCCGCTCGCGTTGCGCTACGCGAACGCAATCGACCGCCTGACCACCCGCCGCGACGTGCCGCTATGGGCCAGACAGATGCGCATCTTCATCCTCGAGGACATGAACGAGATCGAGGCCGCGAAGGTGATTCTGGGAGGGCTGCTTGCAAGCGGCAAGATCAAGGACCCCGCCGAGCTGCGATTCTTGAGACAGCATCTCGATCAACTCGAGGCCCGCGGCAAAGGTCGAAAGGCTCACCGGCAAGCACGGTGAAATATGTCACATCCCCGACGGAACTGTCGGAATCCCGACACTTTTGCATTCGACTATTCGGGAAGTTACTTGTAAAACCAACACTTATTTCTTGGCACGGCGTTTGCATCTCATTTACCGTCCGGTCCGGGCATTGAGAGGTAATGTGATGAAAACCGCGCAGAAAGGCTTCACGCTCGTAGAGATTGCGATCGTGCTCGTAATCATCGGCCTGCTTCTTGGAGGCATCCTCAAGGGCCAGGAAATGATCACCCAGGCCAAGATCAAGAATGCCGTTGCCGACTTCTCGGGCATTTCGGCGGCCTACTACGGCTATCAGGACCGCTACCGCGCGATTCCCGGCGACGATCCGAATGCCGACACGCGCTGGAGCGGCGCGGTCAAAGGTGACGGAAACGGTGTGGTGGGTGGTACTTATAACGCGAGCTGCCCGACTACTGCGGCCGCGGGAACGGCGGAATCCTGCCTCTGGTGGGATGATCTGCGCCGCGCAGGTTTCGTCGCCGGAAACGGCACCAAGCAGCCGTTCAACGCGTTCACCGGGATCCTCGGCGTCGAAACCGGGGATGGCGCTGCCACGCCGGCGCCGGCGCTTGGCGGGTTTGCCGGCCTGATCGTATGCTCGGCGAATATTCCCGACAAGGTGGCGATCGCTATCGATACCCAGATGGACGACGGGCTGATCGACAATGGCACCGTACGCGGCCACATTCAAACATCACCGAACCCGGCGATTCCCACTGCCGCGGACGCGACGGCTTACGCTGAAACCGGGACCAACACTTACGTGCTCTGCCGCTCGCTGTAACGAACGACGCAAATCCCCCTGGATGGAGAAAAGGCCGGCATCGCCGGCCTTTTTTTCGTCCCTGCTCAGCCCTGCAGCAGCCGTGTTTCGGCAAGCGCGAGGCTCTCTGGTACGCCGAGCAGGATCACGACGTCGCCCGTTTCGAGCCCGGAGACTTCGGCCGGCTCGAGGTTGCGCGCGGTGCCCGGCCTGCGCACCGCTTTGACCTGCACGCCTAGGGCCGCGAGGCCGAGTGCGTCCAGCGCCCGGCCGACGGCGTGGGCGCCGGCGCCCAGCGTCACGGCGTGCAGGCGCGGTTGCGCCTCCTCGCCGACGTCGGGTTCGTCGCCGGCGCCGTAGAACAGCCCGCGCAGCAGGCCATAGTGCTGGTCCCGCACCCGGCGCATGCGTCGCATGACGCGCGCGAGCGGCACGCCGATCCACACTAGCGTGTGCGAGGCGAGCATCAGCCCGGATTCAAAGGCCTCCGGCACCACCTCGGAGGCGCCCGCGGCGGTCAGTTTCTCGATGTCGCGCTCCTCGCGTGCGCGCACGATCACGGGCACGGTCGGATTGAGGGCGTGAATGTTCGCCAGGACCCGTATCGCCGCGGCCGCGCCGGCGAACGTGATCACCACCGCGGCGGCGCGCGAGATTCCTGCCGCGACCAGCGCTTCGCGGCGCGCGCAATCGGCGAACACCACGGTATCGCCGGCGAGCGTCGCCTCGCGCACGCGCTCGGGGTCGAGATCGAGCGCCACGTATCGCACCTTCTCGGCCTCGAGCATGCGTGCCAGCCGCTGCCCATTGCGGCCGTAGCCGAGAATGATGACGTGCTGCTCGGTCTCGAGCGACTGCACCGCGATTCGGTGCAGCTCGAGCGAGCGCATCATCCATTCCGAGCGCGCCAGGCGCATCACGATGCGGTTGCTGGCGCCAATGACGAACGGCGTTGCAATCATCGACAGGATCATCGCCGCCAGAAGCGCCTGCAGCATCGGATCCGGAACGATGGCCTTGCCGCGCGCGAGCGTGAGCAGCACGAAGCCGAACTCGCCGCCCTGCGCGAGCGACAACCCCACACGCAGCGCAGTACCCGGCGCGCTGCCGAACGCGCGCGACAGGAGCGCGATCAGGCCCAGCTTCGCACCCAGCAGCAGCAACAGCAGCAACAGCACCAGCCAGAAGTGTCCCAGCACCAGGCGCGTGTCGAGCATCATGCCGATGGTGACGAAAAAAAGTCCAAGCAGCACGTCGCGGAACGGCTTGATGTCCTCCTCGACCTGGTAGCGATATTCCGTTTCCGAAATCAGCATCCCCGCGAGGAACGCGCCGAGCGCCAGCGACAGTCCGGCAAGGCCGGTCAGGAAAGCGAGGGCGAGAGTGATCAGAAGCACGTTCAGCACGAACAGTTCGGTGGAGCGCCGCCGTGCGACCACGCCGAACCACGTGCGCATCGCCTTCGGACCGGCGACCACCAGCACGCCAAGCGCAAGCGCGGCCTTGGCCAGGGCGAACGCGATGGCGACGCCGGTTTCGCCCGCCGGTTGTCCCAGCGCCGGGATCAGGATCAGCAGCGGCACCACGGCAAGGTCCTGGAACAGCAGCACGCCGATGATCTCCCGGCCATGCGGCGAATCGAGCTCCATGCGCTCGGCAAGCAGCTTGGAAACGATCGCGGTGGAGGACATCGCCGCGGCGCCGCCCAGCACCATGCCCGCCTGCCACGATCCGCCCAGCGCGACCGACGCCAGAACGCATAGCGCGATCGTCGCCGACACCTGCACCAGGCCGAGACCGAACACCACCCGCCGCATCACCAGCAGCCTCGGCAGGCTGAACTCGAGCCCGATCGAGAACATCAGGAAGACGACGCCGAACTCGGCCAGCCTGCGCGTTTCCTGGCTGTCTTCGATCAGTCCGAGCGCGTGCGGACCGAGCACGAGCCCGGTGACGAGGTAGCCGACGATCGGCGGCAACGACAGGCTGCGGCATGCGACCACCGCGAGCACGCTGCTCGCGAGCAGTACGAGAACCGGTTGCAGGGCGATGCCCGTCGCGTCCATCGGGGAAAAGATCGTTGGGCTATACTTCCTCGCTATGATAAGCGCTTCGTCAACGGCGCTGGAGCTTGCGCGTCGCGTCCTGGCGATAGAGGCCGATGCGGTGCGCGCGCTGATCGATCGCCTCGACGGGCGCTTCCTCGCCGCCGTATCTCTCATTCTCGGCCGTCGCGGGCGTGTGGTGGTGAGCGGCATCGGAAAATCGGGACACATCGCGCGCAAGGTCGCCTCCACCCTGGCGAGCACCGGGACGCCCGCTTACTTCGTTCATCCGGCCGAGGCGAGCCACGGCGACCTCGGCATGATCCAGCCGGACGACGTGTTTATCGGCATCTCTCACTCGGGCGAGAGCGAGGAGCTGCTCAGGATCGTTCCATTGATAAAGCGCCAGGGCGCCAAGCTGATTGCGCTCACCGGCAACCACGACTCCACTCTCGCCCGGGAGGCCGACATACACCTTGACGCCGGCGTGGCGCAGGAGGCCTGCCCGCTCAACCTCGCGCCGACGGCCAGCACGACCGCGGCGCTCGCCCTCGGCGATGCGCTCGCAGTCGCGCTGCTCGATGCGCGCGGTTTTTCGGCCGATGATTTCGCCCGTTCGCACCCGGGCGGTTCGCTCGGCAGGCGGCTGCTGACCCACGTCGCGGACGTCATGCGCCGGGGAACCGACGTGCCCTCGGTCGCCGACACGGCGAGTCTGCGCGAGGCGGTGCACGAGATGTCGCGCGGCCGGATGGGGATGACGGCCGTAGTCGACGCGGCGGGCCGTATCGTGGGCGTATTTACCGACGGCGATTTGAGGCGCGTGCTGGACAAAGTCGCGGATTTCGCCGGTGCACGCGTCGTCGACCTGATGACGCCGGGCCCGCGAACAATCCGGCCGGAGGCGCTCGCTGTCGAAGCGGTGCAGCTGATGGAGCGCCACAAGATCAACCAGCTTGTCGCGGTCGACGACGACGACAAGGTCGTGGGCGCGCTGAACATGCACGACCTCTTCCGCGCCAAAGTCATCTGACGCGATGGCCGCGATCACCGACGCCGCGCTCGAGCGCGCGAAGCGCGTACGCCTGATGATCTTCGACGTGGACGGCGTGCTCACCGACGGGCGGCTGTGGTACGGCCCCGGAGGCGAAGCGATGAAGGCATTCCACACCCTCGATGGGCACGGCATCAAGATGCTCGCGGCGAGCGGCGTGGCATCCGCCATCCTGAGCGGCCGGCGGTCGCAGGCCGTCGCCCAGCGCGCGGCCGAGCTGGGGATCGGGCACGTGCTGCAGGGGATCGACGACAAGCTTGCCGCCTACTCCGCGCTCCTGGAGCAGCTCGGCGTCCCGGCAGCGGCAACGGGCTACATAGGCGACGACGTGGTCGACTTGCCGGTGCTCGTGCGCTGCGGCTTCGCCTGCGCTCCGCGCGAGGCGCCGCACGACGTTCGGCAGCGCGTGCATTACGTCTGCGAGGCGCCGGCGGGAGCCGGCGCGGTGCGCGAGATATGCGACATCCTGATGCGTGCACAGGGGTCGCTCGAGGCGGCACTGGCCCGATATCTGGCGTGAGACTGTCGGCGACCGGGCTGTTCCCCCTAGCGCTGATGCTGGCGCTGGCGATGGTGACCTTCTGGCTCAAGGAGGCGGCGCAGGTGGAGCCGCAGCAAAGCACGCTGCGACGCCACGACCCCGACTATATCGTCGAAAACTTCGATATCACGAGCTACGGTCCGGCCGGCACCGCCGTGTCTACGTTGGCGGCGGCGAAAATGATACATTACCCGGACGATGACTCGACCGACTTGGTCGCGCCGCGAATGGTACAGACCAAGCCGGGCGAGCCGCGCATGACCGTCACCGCCGACCGCGGCACGCTGTCGCAGGGTGCCGACGAGCTGTTTCTCTACGGCAACGTTCTGCTGGTGCGCGCCGGTGACGCGGAACGGCCGGAAGTGCGCATGCGCACCAGCTTCCTGCACATCGTAACCGACAAGTCTCTGGCGCTGACCGACCGCCAGGTAACGATCAGCGACAAGGAACGCACGATCACGGGCAAGGGAATGGAATACAACAACGAGCTGGGACAGCTGACCCTGTACGCGCAAGTGCACGGCCGGTTCGAGCCGGGGGGGAGCAAGCAGTGAGATCGCGCAGTCTCCCGGCCGCGCTGCGCGCTCTCGCGGCCGCTCTAGCCGTGACCGCGCTGGCGCCGCATGTCGTCCACGCCGAAAAGGCCGACAAGGACAAGCCGACCGAAATCGAATCGAACCGCATGATGTCGGACGACGCCCGCCAGATGACTATATTTGAAGGCGAGGTCGTGCTGACGAAGGGAACGCTCGTGGTGCACGCGGACCGCATCGTGGTGCGCCAGGGCCCGGACGGATTCCAGCACGTCACGGCGACCGGAAATCCGGTGCGCTTCCGGCAGAAGACGGACGCGAAGAACGGCGAGGCCGGCTCCTGGATCGACGGCCAGGCGCAGCGCGTGGAGCTCGACGAGCGCGAAGACAAGGTCGAGCTGTTCGACAACGCGCGGGTGACGCGCGACAAGGACGTGGTGCGCGGCAACTACATTTTCCTGGACGAGCGCTCGGGCTTCTTCTCCGTGTCGGGCGGTACCGACAAGCCGCAGGGACGGGTACGCGCAGTGCTGCAGCCGAAGACGCCCGCCCATCCCTCTGCGCCAGCCGCTTCGCCGGCGCCCGCGGAAAAATGAGCGTCTTGCGCTCGGGGAGCCTGCGCAAGCGCTACAAGTCCCGCACCGTCGTGCAGGACGTCTCGCTCGAGGTCTCGAGCGGCGAAGTCGTCGGCCTGCTGGGGCCGAACGGGGCGGGCAAGACGACCTGCTTCTACATGATCGTAGGACTCGTGCCCGCGGATGCGGGAACGATTCAGCTGGACGGACGCGACCTCACGCACCTGCCGATTCACCGCCGCGCCCGCCTGGGCATCTCCTATCTCCCGCAGGAGAATTCAGTCTTCCGCCGGCTCACGGTGGAGGAAAACGTGCGCGCGATACTCGAGCTGCAGGGCCTCGCCCAAGAGGAGATCGAGCTGCGGCTTACCGAGCTACTGAAGGACCTGAGCATCGCGCATCTGCGCAAGCTCCCTGCGCTTTCGCTGTCTGGCGGCGAGCGGCGCCGGCTGGAAATCGCGCGAGCCCTCGCCACGCGCCCGTCGTTCATCCTGCTGGACGAGCCGTTCGCCGGCGTGGACCCGATCGCGGTGCTCGACATCCAGCGCATCATCCGCTTTCTCAAAGAGCGTGGCATCGGTGTGCTGATCACCGACCACAACGTGCGCGAGACTCTGGGCATCTGCGACCGCGCCTACATCATCAACGAAGGCGCCGTTCTCGCCTCCGGGCAGCCCGAGGAAATTGTCTATAATGACAGCGTGCGCCGCGTCTACCTCGGCGAGAACTTCCGCATGTAGCGCGCTTCGCGCTCCGATCCGATTCATGAAGCCGACCCTGCAGTTCCGGCTGTCGCAGCACCTGACGCTCACGCCTCAGCTGCAGCAGTCCATCAAATTGCTGCAGCTCTCGACGGTCGAGCTAAACCAGGAGATCGAGCGTCTCCTGATGGAAAACCCGATCCTCGAGCGCGAAGATGGCGAGACCGAGGCGGCCGCTGAGCCGCCGGCCCGGCCCGGCGAGGCGCCCTTGCAGGCGCCCGCGAGCGAGGCGCCGCCCGCAGAACCGCGCGAAGACTGGGACTTTGAGCAAACCGCCGTTTGGCGTGGCCCCGATGATGACGAGGGCGATCGCAGCTTCGTCACACCAGAGCCGCAAACGCTGCGCGATCACCTCTACGCGCAGCTTTCACTCACCAATCTCGGGCGGCGCGACAAGGCGCTGCTCGGCATGCTGATCGATGCCCTCAACGAGGACGGCTATCTCACGCAGAGCCTGGACGAGATGGCGGCGATGCTGCCGGAGGAAGCCGAGGCGGACATCGAGGACCTGGCGATCGCCCTCCGTCATCTGCAGAATTTCGAGCCCGCGGGCGTCGGGGCGCGCTCTCCGTCCGAATGCCTCGCGCTGCAGATCCGCGCCGGCGACGCGCAAGAGCCGGTGCGCCGGCTGGCCCTCGCGATCTGCGAGAATCATCTGGAGCTGCTCGCCAGGCGCGACTACGCACGCCTCAAGAGCGCCACGGGCGCGAGCGACGACGAGCTGCGCGCCGCGCAGCGGCTAATCCTGAGCCTCAATCCCCGCCCCGGCGCGGCATTCGCCGCGTTGGAAACGCGCTATGTAGTGCCCGACGTCATCGTGCGCAAAGCGAGGAACGTCTGGCGCGCCAGCCTCAATCCCGACGCGATGCCCAAGCTGCGCATCAACCGCCTCTACGCGGAGCTCGCGAGCGGCAACCGCGGCAAGGCGCTCGCGTCCCAGTTGCAGGAAGCGCGTTGGCTGATCAAGAACGTGCAACAGCGCTTCGAGACCATCCTGCGCGTATCGCAGGCCATCGTCGACCGGCAACGACACTTCTTCGAGCACGGAGAGGTGGCCATGCGTCCGCTTGTGCTGCGCGAGATCGCGGAAACGCTGGGGTTGCACGAGAGCACGATCTCCCGCGTTACCACGCAAAAATACATGGCGACGCCCCGCGGCACCTACGAACTAAAGTACTTCTTCGGCAGCCATGTCGCGACCGAAACGGGCGTCAACGCCTCCTCCACCGCGATCCGGGCGCTGATCAAGCAGCTGGTTGCGGCCGAGGACGCACACTCGCCGCTTTCCGACGCCCGAATCTCGCAAATTCTGGGGCAACAGGGTATCGTAGTGGCGAGACGCACGATCGCGAAGTACCGCGAATCCCTCCAAATCCCTCCCGTCAATCAGAGAAAAAGCCTCTAGGAGAAGCGAGAATGAATCTCAGCGTGAGCGGCCACCACCTCGAAGTGACGCCCGCGATCCGCGGCTACGTTCAAACCAAGCTAGAGCGCATTAAACGGCATTTCGACCATGTGATCGACGCCCATGTAATCCTTTCGGTAGGCAAGCTCAGGCAGAAGGCGGAAGTCACCCTTCACGTGCGCGGCAAGGACCTGCACTGCGAATGCGAGGAAGACGACCTGTACGCGGCGATCGACCTGCTCACGGACAAACTCGACCGCCAGGTCATGAAGCACAAAGGCAAGGCCTACGATACGCCCCGCGACGCCCTGAAAAGGCAGGAATTGGGCTCCTGAGGGGCCCGTCGGAGAACCCGCCCCCGGCCCGCGGCATTGGGCTATAATTCGCGCGCACCGCTGTCCCCGCCTCTCCAGGCATGAGCCTCGTCGCGAAACTCCTCCCACCTGCCAACGTGGTGCTCGACCTTTCGGTGTCGAGCAAGAAGCGCCTGTTCGAGCAGATCGGCCTGCTGTTCGAGAACAATCACGGCATCGCCAGGAACCTCGTATTCGACAGCCTGTTCGCGCGCGAGCGGCTGGGTTCGACGGCGCTCGGCCAAGGAGTGGCGATTCCGCACGGACGCATCAAGGGGCTGAAGGACGCGCTAGGCGCCTTCCTGCGGCTCGAGCAGCCGGTGGCTTTCGACGCCCCGGACGGCAAGCCGGTGAGCTTGCTGTTCGTTCTGCTGGTGCCCGAGCAGGCGACTGAAAAGCATCTGCAGATACTGTCCGAGCTGGCCCAGATGTTCAGCGACAGGAGCCTGCGCGAATCGATGGCAGCCGCGCCGGACGCCGGCGCTCTGCACCAGCTGATTGCCGCCTGGCAACCGGATGCTTCAGGTCAACGTCGCGCAGCTGCATGATGACAATCGCGAGGCGCTCTCGCTCGCCTGGCTTGCCGGGCGCGACGCGAGCGTCGCGGTGCAGCGCGACGCGGCCGCCTCGGCCGCGCTGATAGGCCACCTCAACCTCACTCACCCGAACAGCATCCAGGTCCTCGGCGCCTACGAGGCGGCGATGCTCGCCGGCGGCGACCCCGCTGCCCGTGCCGAGTTCGCCGCCCAGCTGTTCGTCGCCTCGCCGACCGCGGTGATCCTGGCAGACGGCGTGGGGCCCACGAAGGAGCTGCTCGAGGGCGCGGAGCACACGCACACGCCGTTGTTTACCACGCGGGTGCCGGCGGCGAGAGTGATAGAGAAGCTGTCGCGCTACCTGGCGAAGGCGCTCGCCGAAAGCACCGAGCGCCACGGCGTGTTGATGGACGTGCTCGGCCTCGGGGTGCTGATCACCGGCGATTCAGGAGTAGGCAAGAGCGAGCTCGGGCTCGAGCTGATCAGTAGAGGGCACGGCCTGGTCGCCGACGACGTGGTCGAAATTTCGCGCATCGCGATCAACACGCTCGAAGGGCGCTGCCCGGCCCTGCTGCGCGATTTTCTCGAGGTGCGCGGCCTCGGCCTGCTCGACGTGCGCACGATATTCGGCGAGACGGCGGTGCGGCCCAAGATGAAGCTCAAGTTGATCGCCCACCTGGAAAAGCCCGCGCAGGGCCGGCCCGAGGCTTCGGAACGCCTTCCCCTCGCCGAGCTGTCGGAAGAAATTCTCGGCGTCACGGTCCGCAAGGTGATTATTCCCGTTGCCCCCGGGCGCAACCTCGCCGTGCTGCTGGAAGCCGCGGTGCGCAACTACATCCTGCAGATCCGGGGCATCGATTCGATGACGCAGTTCATGGCGCGCCAGAAAAGGGAAATCGAGCGCGGTAACTGAGCGCGCCGAGCCGCCATGCAGCTCATCCTGGTCAGCGGATTGTCGGGCTCGGGCAAGAGCATCGCTCTCAACGTTCTCGAGGACGGCGACTACTACTGCGTCGACAATCTGCCGGCAACGCTGCTGGTCGACGTCGCCGACTTCCTGCAGGACGCCGGTCACGAGCGCGTCGCCGTCAGCGTGGACGCGCGCAGTGCGGCGCTTCCGGCGCTGCCCGAGAACGTTTCCCGCCTCAAGGAGCGGGGCATCGACTGCCGTGTGCTGTTTCTCGAGGCGAGCGCCCAGACGCTGCTGCGCCGGTTCTCCGAAACCCGCCGCCGGCACCCGCTCACGGTGGCGGGTCTGTCGCTCGAGGAGGCGATCGAACGCGAGCGCACGCTGCTCGCGGGGGTGGCGGATCTCGGACACCGCATCGACACCAGCGAGCTGCGTCCACGCGCCCTGCAGAGCTGGATCAGGGAGGTCGTCGGCCTGGGCGGGGGCGCACTGACCCTGCTGTTCGAATCGTTCGCGTTCCGCGATGGCATCCCGCTGGACGCCGACTGGGTGATCGATGCGCGCATGCTGCCGAATCCCCATTACGACCCGGCCTTGCGCCCACTGACCGGGCGGGATGCCGCGGTGGCCGGCTATCTCGACGCACAGCCGGCGGTGCGAAGCCTGATCGAGGACGTGCAGGCCTTTCTCGGGCGCTGGCTGCCCGAAATAGAGCGTGAGCAGCGCAACTACGTTACGGTGGCGATCGGCTGCACCGGCGGAAGGCACCGTTCGGTATACCTCGCCGAACGCCTCGCGGCCGCGTTCCGCGCCGATCGACGCGTGCTGGTGCGGCATCGCGGGCTCGCGCGCACCGAACCAGAGGTCGGATCCTGAGCGCGGGCGGCCTACGGGAAATCACCGTCTTCCCGCTGCACGCAGTCCTGTTTCCGGGCGGGCTACTGCCCTTGCGCGTGTTCGAGCAGCGCTACATGGAGATGACCAAGGCCTGTCTCCGCGACGACCAGCCGTTCGGGGTCTGCCTTATCCGTACCGGCGCCGAAGTGGGTCCGGCGGCGATGCCGGAGGAGTTCGGCTGCCTGGCACGCATCGTGAACTGGGACATGCAGCAGCTCGGAGTGCTCCACATCACGGTGCGCGGGGAGGACCGTTTTCGCATTCTGCGCCGCGAGGTGCTCGCCGACGGACTGACCCGCGCCGAGGTTGAGCTCAGGCCCGCCGACGACGATTGCGCCCTGCCGGACGAGTTTCTCGCCTGCGCCCGGCTGCTGCGCCTGGTGATAGAAGAGCACGGCGCACGGCAGATCGAATCGCCATTTCGCTTCGATTCGAGTTCGTGGGTCAGCTCGCGCCTGGCGGAAATCCTTCCGGTTCCGCTCGCCGCCAAGCAAAAACTGATGGAGCTTGGCGACGCGCGCGAGCGGCTCGAGATCCTGCACAAGTACCTCGTCCAGCACGGCCTGGCGACGCGCGCCTAAATGGCCGCAGCGGGCGCTGCGGCCAGCCGGGCGAGCAGAGTCTTCACCGGCGCCGGCACCGCCGCATCGCACGCATCGGCGAGATCGAGCCACAGCCTTCCCGGCGCCTCGGCCGCCATGGCTGGCGCCGTGCGCAATGCGACCACGACCGGCGTCGCGTACAGGCGAAAATGCGAGAACTGGTGCTCGAGCACGTCGAGCCGGCGCGCTGGGCGCGGGTCGCAACCGAACTCGCGGCGGCAGAAGGCGGTCAGTCCTCGTGCGCCGGCCTCGGGAAAAGCCCAAAGGCCGCCCCACAATCCAGGCGCCGGACGCCGCTCGAGCAGCACGCGGCCGGCGTGCATCAGCACCAGCCAGGTCACGGCCCGCTCGGGATAGGGCCTGCGCGGGCGCGGCGCCGGCAATTCGGCAACACGGCCGTCGCGGAACGCAACGCAGCGCGACGAGAGCGGGCAGGCGTCGCAGCTGGGCTTACCGCGCACGCACACCGTCGCGCCAAGATCCATCAATGCCTGCGTATAGCGCCCGATCCCTTGCGGCGGGAGCTGCTGCGTTGCGAGCCGCCACAGCCGCGCCTCGACCTTGCGCTCACCGGGGAAACCGTCGATTCCGAAAAAGCGCGCGAACACCCGCTTCACGTTTCCGTCGAGGATCGCCTCGCGCCGGCCGAACGCGAAGGCTGCAATCGCCGCCGCGCTCGAGCGTCCGAGCCCGGGCAGGCGCGCCAGGCCCTCGGCGGTGTCCGGGAACCGGCCGCGAAGCTCGCCGGCCACGGTGCGCGCCGCGCGATGAAGGTTCCTCGCGCGCGCGTAGTAGCCGAGCCCGCTCCACAAGCGCAGCACTTCCTCTTCTTCCGCGGCAGCCAGCGCGTGCACGTCCGGAAAGCGGGCGAGGAATCGCGCGTAGTAGGGAATCACGGTCTCGACCTGGGTCTGCTGCAGCATCACTTCCGACAACCAGATGCGGTAAGGATCGCGCGTGGACTGCCACGGCAAGCCGTGGCGGCCGTGCTTGCGCTGCCACGCGAGGAGAGTCTTTGCGAAATCCGGCACGGCGTGATTGTACTTGCCGGCCGCGTGCGCAGCGGAGCGTTTGACGCCATCAGGGGAAGGCGGCAACATGATTCGACGCCCTTCGGGAAGCTCGAGACCGCTCATGGCAACAGCAGTCGAAAAAATTCGCGAATTTCACGCCGAACTGCGCGAGATCCGGCGCGACATCCATGCTCATCCGGAGCTGGGTTTCGAAGAAGACCGCACGTCAGAAATCGTGGCCGAGAAGCTCGCGAGCTGGGGAATCGAGGTGCATCGCGGGCTCGCCCGGACCGGGGTGGTCGGCGTGTTGCACGGCCGCAACGGCCCGGGCGGCCGCGCCGTCGGGCTGCGCGCGGACATGGACTGCCTGCCGATCCAGGAAACGGGGGCCGTGCCGTACCGCTCGCGTCACGACGGCCGGATGCACGCCTGCGGCCACGACGGGCATACCGCCATGCTGTTGGGTGCGGCCCGCTACCTCGCCGCGACGCGGCGGTTCGACGGCACCGCCTACCTCATCTTTCAGCCGGCCGAGGAAGGCGGCGGCGGCGGCCGCAGGATGGTCGAGGAAGGATTGTTCAAGCGCTTTCCGGCCGACCAGGTCTACGCCCTGCACAACTGGCCGGCCCTGCCGCCTGGCAAGATTGCCGTCCGGGCGGGGCCGATGATGGCCGCCACCGACGAGATCCGGATCACCGTGCGCGGCAAGGGCGGGCACGCGGCGATGCCGCACCTCGGAATCGATCCGGTGCTGCTCAGCGCGCACATCGTCACCGCGCTGCAGTCGGTGGCAAGCCGCAACATCGATCCGGTCGATGCACTGGTCATCAGCGTGTGCTCGATGCAGACCAGCCAGGTCGGCGCCTTCAACATCACGCCCGACTTCGTCACGCTGATCGGCACGGTGCGCAGCTTCCGGCCCGAGACGCGGGACCTCGCCGAAACGCGCATCAGGCAGATCGTCGCCGGCATCGCCGGGTCGCTCGGCGGCAGCGCAGAGGTGGAGTATCAGCGCGGCTATCCGGCGACGGTCAACACCAAGCGCGAAGCGGACTTCGCCGCCCGCGTGGGAGAGAACATATTCGGCAAGGAAAACGTCGTGTGCGACGCGCTTCCGACCATGGGCGGCGAGGACTTTTCATACATGCTCCAGGCGCGGCCGGGAGCCTACATCTGGCTCGGCCAGGGAGGCGGGCCGAGCGGGTGCTTCCTGCACAACTCGGGCTACGACTTCAACGACGACGTCATACCCCTCGGAGCCGGTTACCTCGCGTCCCTGGTGGAGGAGTCGCTGCCGGTCGCAGAATGAGTGCGCCTAGCGGCGCAGAAGTCCGCGCAGCTTGTCCTCGAGGCTGCCGCCTGCGCCGCCCTGCGAAGGCTTGACGCCGAGCCGCTCCTCCAGCTTTTCCTTCAGCCGCTCCTTCGCCGTCTCCGCCGCGACCGCGCGGTAGTCGATCTCGTACTTGAGCGCATCGAACGGCCCGACGATCCTGACCGGCACGCTGAGGCCGCGCAACTGGCCGAGCTCCTTGCCGCCCTGCCCTTCCGCGGTGCCGACCACCGCGGCCTTGGCGCGGTAGTCGATCCGTCCGTTGCCGATGTCGATGTCGCCCGCGCCGGTGAGGCGAAACAGCGGAGCCTTCGCACTCAGGTCCTGGTTGTGCGCCACGCCGTTGTGGATCACGAAGCTGGCGGACATCTCGCTGAAATCGGTCTGCTGCGCGCGATCGGCGCTCACCGTCTGGGTGGATTTCGCCTGGATCAGGGATTGCGCCTTGCGCAGCGACTCGGCGAGGTTGATGCCCTTGACCGCCCCGTCACGCAGCAAAACCTGCGCGTGTCCGGCGAGCGACTTCTTCATTGCATTCACGCTCGATCCGGTGGCGCTGAGGTCGAGGGTGACGTCGCCGCGCCCCTGCATCAGGTCCCGCTGCATCAGATCGGCGATCAGCGGCCCGATCGAAACGCCGGTCAGCTTCTCCTTCAGCGACACGCGCCGCGCGTTGGCGTCGAGCGTCAGCGCGCCGGCGAGCTCACCCTGATAAAGCTTCGCCGATTGGGGCGCCAGCTCCGCCCGGCCGCCCGAGATCCGCAGCTCGGTCGCGACATCCGACAGTTTCAGCCGGTGCACCTGCAGCTGGCCGATGCGCAGCCGGCCCTGCGCCCGCAGCCCCTTCAGCGCGGACAGGCCGACCGGCGTGTCCGCGGCCGGCGCGGCTTTCTTCGCTCCGCCCGCGCTCGCGGCGCCGCTTTTCGCACCTTCCTCCGGCGGAAAGTAGCGATCGACGTTCAGGCGATCGATATCGACATCGAAGGTATAGGAAACGGGCGCGCTGCCCCCCAGTCCAAGTTTCGCCCGGATGTTCGAGTCGTCCAGCTTGGCGCCAAGGTCCGCCTGTACGCTCGGCTTGCCGAGCTCGGCCTGCACCGACCCGCTGAGCGGAATCGTCAGCGTCTTGCCCGGGACGGCCGGTCCGCTTAGCGTGATCTTGCTCGCGAGGCCGTCCAGCCTGACGATATTACGAGCCGCCTCATAGCGATAGCCGGTCGACAGCTCGATCTTGCCGTCGATGGCGGGATTTTCCGTCTTGAGCGCCGCCGAAAATTCAAGCTTGCCGGGGACGTCGCTCGCGATGCGCCCTGTGCGAAGCTGCATATCGCCGATCGCCAGCTTCTGGCCGCTCTCGAGATCCTGATACGTCACGTTCGCGTTCTCGACGCGCACCCCCGAGACGTCGAACTTCACCTTCGGTCCGCCGCCGCTCGCCGGCGCCTGCTTGCGCGCCGGCGCGGGCCCGCCGGGGGCAGCGCCCAGCAAATCGTCGAAATTAAACTTACCGTCGCGGCCTTTCACGAGGCTAACTTTGAGTCCCGACAGCCGCACCTGATCGACAATCGTTTCGCCGCGCAGAAGGGGGATCAGCTCGACCGCGAGCTGCGCCGACTGGAGCGAGGCGAACGTCTTCGCACTCCCCCGCTCGGAAAGGCTGGCCCGCCCCATCGATGCGCCGATGCTGGGCCAGAACGCGAGCCGCAGGTCGCCCTCGAGCTTGAGGGTGCGCCCCGTCTGCTCCTTGACCACGCGCTCGATCTCGCCTTTGAGCTGATTCGGATCGAACAGGACGGCGACCGCGACCGCAACTACGATGGCCAGAACCGCCACCGCGCCCAGGATGTACAGAAGATATTTGACGGCTTTCATGATGCCTTGCGTCCGATGTTGGAGACCCCGAACGGGACATGGCCGGTCGCCACGTGCCTTCTCGCGGACTCAACGTGCAGACGCTGATCGTCGAAGAAGAAGTCCGGTTCGTAGGCACGCAGAAACTCGCCCTTGTCCAGTCCGCCAAGGAACATCGCTTCGTCGATCGCGATGTTCCACTGCATCAGCGTGCGCACCGCGCGCTCGTGTGCGGGCGCGCTGCGCGCGGTGACGAGCGCGGTTCGCAGCCGCATCGGCACGTCGGTGCCCGCGGCCTGCTGCAGGCGGTGCAACGCCTCGAGCAGCGGCTTGAAGGGTCCCGGCGGCAGGGGCCTGCCCGCGTGCTCGGTCTCGTGGCGCGTAAAGGCCGCCAGCCCGTCGGCCTGAAAAACGCGCTCGGCCTCGTCGGAGAACAGCACCGCGTCGCCGTCGAAGGCGATCCTGACCTCTCCCGCGTGGCGCTCCGCGGCCTGCGCCGAGTCCGGGTAAACGCGGGCCGCCGGAACCCTAGACTCGAGGGCGCTCATCACGTCGGCCTCGTTCGCAGAAAGGAAAAGATTCGCCTTCAACGCATCCAGATAGCGGTAAGGCGTACGCCCGCGCGTGAACACGCCGCGTTCGAGCTGCAGCCCGGCGAGGCTCGCCGAACGGAATACCCGCAGCCCGCTCACCGGGTCGTTTTTGGACAGGATCACCACCTCGACCCGCTGCGCAGCGGGCGTGTTGAACGCGAGCAGTTTCTTGACCAGCGGGAAGGCAACGCCGTCTTTGGCCGGTACGTCCAGGCGCGAGAGCTGCAGCGCGACGTATTCGCGCTCGCCGCGCCGCTCGAACACGAGGTTCTCTTCCTCGAAATCGAACAGCGCCCGCGAGGAGATTGCGACAACCAGCTTGCCGTCAAAGGAAACGGTCATCGGCGCTTATTTTACCTGTCCAGAGCGTTTCGCTGATACAAATTGCGAAGTGCATGAACTCCACCGCGCTCGCGCGGTCGGATGCGATTGACTAGAGTAGAGCCGATGCCGAACCGTCAATTCCGAGTTCCCGCTCTGGCCGCCGCGCTGGCGTTCGCCGCCGCGACTTCCGCCCATGCCGACTCCCTGACCTTGCGCAACGGCGACCACCTGAGCGGCAAGGTGCTGCACAAGTCGGACGACACCCTCACTTTCGAGACCACCTACGCCGGAAAGATCAAGATCCGCTGGAGCGAAATCGTCTCAATTACGACGGACTCGCCGGTGAAGCTCATGCTCAAGGGCGAGAGCGGGCTCCGCAGCGCCGCTCTCGCTCCGGGCAGCATCGAGCTGGACCGGATCGCCTACCTGAACCCGCGCCCCGAGGAGTCGGGACGCGGCGTCACGTACAAAGGGCGTGTGGCTCTGGGCGCTTCGGCGACCCGGGGCAACAGTTCAGCCAGCAGCCTGCACGGCGAAGCCGCGTTCACCGCGCGCGCCAAGGACCACCGCTACGGGCTCAGGGGCAGGGTGGACCACGCGAAAGACTCCGGCCAGACGGTCACCTCCAACTGGCGCCTGAGCGGGCACTACGATTACTTCCTTGCTCCGAAGCGGTTCGTCTACGGCCGCGGCTTTGCCGAGCGCGACCGATTCAGGGATATCAAGCTGCGTACCAGCGCCGGCACGGGTTACGGCTGGCAGCTCTACGAGACTGATCGCACTGAGCTCGCGATTCGAGCGGGCGTTGACGCAGTATCGACCAAGCACAACGACGGCAGCAGAGACAGCTATCCGGCCTTCGGCTGGGGGCTGCAATACTCGCACAAGCTGTGGAAGCGCAAGGTCGAGCTGTTTCACAATCAGGAGGGCTTTTGGGACCTGCGGCACACCCAGCAGGTCACTTTGCACACCAGCAGCGGGCTGCGAATACCGCTCGCCAGCGGCATGACGGCGAACGCGCAGCTCGACCTCGATTGGGAACGCAGGCCCCCGCCGGGAGTCAAATCCGTCGATACGACCTGGCTGCTCGGGCTCGGCTACGAATGGTGAAACCAGTCAGTGCCTTAACATAACTTGACCGCTGAACTGAACATAGTTCCTCGCTGCCTCGCATCGCAGGCGATATAACGCAATTCACGTAAGAGCGGCGCAGGGTCATGGAAAAGGTTCTTGGCGTTCTGGAGTCCGAAATTCCCTTCGGCGGATATGGCCGCCGCATCACGCCGGCCGAGTGCGCCCGTCTGCGCACGCAGGGCATCGCCTGCCAGGAAACCTACATCGTCGTGCGCTCCGCGGTGGACACGCCGCGGTTGGGCTATCTCTACGCGCCCGCCTACCGTTCGCCCGAGCGCTTCGCGCGGGTCGACGTCCTGGTCGGCTAGCTTCGGCCGGGCCCAAGCCCTGGAGCGGGTGAAGGGAATCGAACCCTCGTATGCAGCTTGGGAAGCTGCCGTTCTGCCATTGAACTACACCCGCGCGCCCCAATTCTAATCAATTGGCGTGACCTGGAGAAATCCCATGAGCAAGTACGCATTCGGCAAGACCGTTTCCCTCGACCCCGCGGCTGCGGTGCAGAAAGTGACCGAAGCGCTTTCGAAGGAAGGATTCGGTGTGCTGACCGAGATCGACGTTTCGGCAACCATGAAGAAGAAACTCGACCTCGACCTGCCCCCCTACAGGATTCTCGGGGCCTGCAACCCCCAACTCGCCAGCCAAGCAATTGCCGCGGAACCGGAAATCGGCGCGCTCCTGCCGTGCAATGTGGTGGTGCGCCAGGACGCCGCAGGCGGCACCCGGGTCGAGTTCATGGACCCGAACGCGGTGCTGAAGCTGGTCGACCGGCCGGAAATCAATACCCTTGCGGCAGAGGTACGCAGCAGGCTCGAGCGGGTGATGGCCGCCCTCTGAGTGCCGCGGCCCCCCGGGCCGTTGTAGAATTTCGTCCATGATCCGAGTGACCGTGAACGGCGCGACGCACCGCTTCGAGCGCCCGCTCGTCGTGGAAGAGCTGATCGCACGTCTGGAGCTTGCGGGCAAGAAGGTCGCGGTCGAGCGCAACGGCGAAATCGTGCCGAAGAGCGCGCACGCGGCGACACAGCTCACCGACGGCGACGCACTGGAAGTCGTTGTCGCGGTAGGCGGAGGCTGAGTATGGCAAAACGAGACGAGCTGGTCGTAGCAGGGCGATCCTATTCCTCCCGCCTGCTTGTCGGCACCGGCAAATACATGGACTTCGCCGAAACGCGCAGCGCCATCGAAGCCTCTGGCGCGCAGATCGTCACCGTGGCGATTCGCCGCACCAACATCGGCCAGACCCAAGGCGAGCCCTCGCTGCTCGACTTTCTCCCGCCCTCGAAGTTCACTTACCTGCCCAACACCGCCGGCTGCTACAACGCGCAGGATGCGGTGCGCACGCTGCGGCTCGCGCGCGAGCTGCTCGACGGCCACAAGCTAGTGAAACTCGAGGTGCTGGGAGATCCGCAGTCCCTGTACCCCAACATGCCGGAGACGCTGGTGGCGGCGAAGCAGTTGGTAAGCGAGGGTTTCGAGGTCATGGTTTACTGCTCCGACGACCCGATCCAGGCAAAGATGCTGGAAGACCTCGGCTGCGTCGCGGTGATGCCGCTTGCCTCGCTGATCGGGTCCGGGATGGGGATTCTCAACCCGTGGAACCTGCAGCTGGTGATCGAGCGCGTCGGCGTGCCCGTGCTGGTGGACGCGGGCGTCGGCACCGCGTCGGATGCCGCAATCGCGATGGAGCTCGGTTGCGACGGCGTGCTGATGAACACTGCGATCGCTGCGGCGAAGAATCCCGTCATGATGGCGCAGGCAATGAAGAAGGCGGTGGAGGCCGGCAGGGAAGCGTTCCTCGCCGGTCGCATGCCGAAGAAGCACTACTCCGCGACGCCCTCCTCCCCGACCACCGGAACGATCACGTCCTCGCAGCCGAAAGCTGCGTGACCCGGCCGATCCGCAGCTACGTCCTGCGCCAGGGCAGAACTTCGGCCGCCCAGCAGCGCGCGCTGGACACGCTCTACGCGCGCTACGGACTGCATTACTCGCCAGCAAACATCGTCCCGCGCGACGTGTTCGGCCGCGACGCGCCCCTGGTTCTGGAGATCGGCTCCGGCATGGGCGAGACGACGGCGGCGATCGCCGCGGGGCAGCCCGACACGGACTTCATCGCGGTCGAAGTGCACGGGCCGGGCGTGGGCAGCCTGCTCAACCGCATCCAGGCGCAGGAGCTCGTCAACCTTCGCGTCATCCGCCACGACGCGATCGAAGTTCTCGAGCACATGATCTCCGGGGCGTCGCTCGCGGGAATTCACCTGTTTTTTCCCGATCCCTGGCCCAAGAAGCGCCACCACAAGCGCCGCCTGGTGCAGCCCTCGTTCGTGGCGCTCGCCGCGCGCAAGCTGGCGCCGGGGGCCTATCTCCACGTCGCCACCGACTGGCAGGAGTACGCCGAGCAAATCCTCGCGGTGCTTTCTGCCGAGCCGCGTCTGGAAAATGCCGCCTCCGGCTTCGCCGAGCGCCCTGCGCACCGCCCTCTGACCAAATTCGAGCATCGCGGCCTGGCGCTCGGCCATCCGGTGCGCGATCTCCTGTTTCGCAGGCGCCGGGGCTAGGCGAGAAACAGCCCGACCAGCTCGTTCAGGAAGCGTCGCCCGCGCTCGCTTGGCCCGATCCGTCGCCAGTCGCGCTCGAGAAGTCCTTTTTCCTCGGCCCGCGCCAGCGCCCGGTCGATCGCTCCGATGGGCAGCCCGGTGCGGGACCGGAACAGGTCGACGGGAAAGCCATCGATCAGGCGCAGCGCGTTCAGCATGAACTCGAACGGAAGCTCGTCCGGCCGCACCTGCCTCTGCTCGGCGATCGTACGTCCCCGCGCCTGCAGATAGTCGCGCGGCTGCTTGATGCGGGCATGGCGCGTCACCCGGTCCGGAAGACTCATTTTTCCGTGGGCTCCGGCGCCGATGCCGAGGTAGTCGCCGAACTCCCAGTAATTGAGGTTGTGGCGGCAGCGCCTCCCTGGTCGCGCGAATGCGGATGTCTCGTAGTGCTCGAGACCCGCCGCATGGAGCGTCTCCTCCACCGCCAGCTCCATGTCGGCGCTGAGGTCGTGCTCCGGCAGCTTCGGGCGCTTGCTCCAGAACACCGTGTTGGGCTCGATCGTCAGCTGGTAAGCCGACACGTGCGGCGTGCCGAATCGCACCGCCTCGCCGATGTCCGCACGCGCCTGCGCGAGCGTCTGGCCAGGCAGGCCGTACATGAGGTCGACATTGACATTGCCGAACTCGCGCAAAGCGAGTGCGACTGCGCGGCGCGCCTCGTCCGCCGAGTGGATGCGGCCGAGCGCCGCAAGCATCCGGTCATCAAGGCTCTGCACCCCGAGCGAGAGGCGATTGACACCCGCCTGGCGAAAGCCGCGAAAGCGCGCAGCCTCGACCGTGCCCGGGTTCGCTTCAAGCGTAATCTCCGCGTCCGGCTCGAGCGGCAGGCGCGCCCGCACCTCCGACAGCAGCCGATCTATCGCCTCCGGCGAGAACAGGCTCGGCGTGCCGCCGCCTATGAATACCGTGCCCAGGCGCCGGCCCCAGACCGACGGCAGCAGTTCCTCGAGGTCAGCCACCAGCGCATCGACGTAGTCGCGCTCCGGAAGCGCTCCGCCGCCCTCGTGCGAGTTGAAATCGCAATAGGGGCACTTGCGCACGCACCACGGGATGTGGACGTACAACGCGAGCGGCGGCAGCGCCTCGAATCGCACCGTCCAGGGGCGCTCAAGCTCGATCTTCATCGCGCAGCCGCGCGAGCAGTTTCGAGAGCGCCTGCCCGCGATGACTGATGCGGTTCTTTTCCTGCGCGGCGAGCTCGGCGGACGTGCCGCGCCGCCCGGGAAGGCAGAACAGCGGATCGTAGCCAAATCCGCCCGTACCGCACGGTTCGAGCGCGATTTCACCGCGCCAGATTCCTTCGGCGAAGATCGGCTGTGGATCGTCGGCGCGGCGCACAAGCACCATCACGCAGTAGTAGTGCGCGCGCCGGTCGATGACGCCCGCGAGCGCAGCAAGGAGCTTCGCGTTGTTGCGCGCGTCGCGCTCATCGCGCGGTCCGTCTCTGCCCGCGTAGTACGCGGAATGCACCCCCGGCTTTCCTCCCAATGCGTCGACGCAAAGTCCCGAGTCGTCGGCCAGCGCCGGCAAGCCGCACGCAAGGCTCGCGTGGCGGGCCTTGGCGAGCGCATTCTCGAGGAAAGTGCAGTACGGTTCTTCTGCTTCGCCTATTCCGAGCTCGGCCTGCGAGGCCACCTCGATCGCGAGCGGCGCGAGCAGCGCGCCGATCTCGCGTAACTTGCCGGGATTGTTGGATGCGAGGACGAGCCTGCTCACAGTCCGAGGGCGCGGCGCTGATGGCTCACCAGCTCGTCGATGCCGCGCGACGCAAGCGAAAGCAGGGCGTCCATCTCGGCGCGGGAATAGGGCGCGCCCTCGGCCGTTCCCTGGACCTCGATGAATCCGCCCTGGCCCGTCATTACCACGTTCATGTCGGTGTCGCAGGCCGAGTCCTCGGCGTAGTCCAGGTCGAGCACGGGCATCCCCTGGTAGATGCCGACGGAAACCGCGGCAACGAAGTCCCTGACAGGCAGCGCCTGTAGCATGCCTTGCGCCTTCATCCAGCCGAGCGCGTCGTGGACCGCGACGAAGGCGCCGGTAATGGCCGCCGTTCGAGTCCCTCCATCGGCCTGCAGGACGTCGCAATCGACCTGAATAGTCCGCTCACCGAGCGCGCCCAGATCGACCGCAGCGCGCAGCGCTCTGCCGATCAGGCGTTGAATCTCGAGCGTGCGCCCCGATTGTTTGCCGCGCGCGGCTTCGCGCTCCGAGCGGGTATTGGTGGCACGCGGCAGCATGCCGTATTCGGCGGTAAGCCAGCCGCGCCCCTTGTCCCGCAGGAACGGGGGCACGCGCTCCTCAACACTCGCATTGCACAGAACACGCGTGTCGCCGAACTCGACCATCACCGATCCTTCGGCGTGTCGGGTCCAGCCGCGCTGCAGGCGCACCGGGCGAAGCTGTTCCGGCCGTCTTCCGCCCGGGCGCGTCATGGCCTGTCCGAATGCTTGCGCAGCGCCGCCTTTATCTCGGCGATCTCGCGCTCGATGTCTTCGTCGCTCATGCGCATATAGTCGGCATGTGGTCCGGTGAAATCCTGCACCTCTGTCGGAAGGTCGTGAAAGGGGAGCGTGAACGGTTCGTCGGCCGGTGCGAGATCCCCTTCGCCCCAAGCCATCGCGATCACGGAGACATTATCGCACTGCGCTCCCGCTCTTGCCTCGGCGAGCGCAGCGAGATCGGCAAGAGCGAGGGGCAAGTCCTTGCCCTGCAGGCCGTTCAGCAGCTGCCGCTCGGTCAACGGACCCCAAAGGCCGTCCGAGCAAAGCATGATCATGTCGTCCTTCGCCAGCCGCGCACTCGTGGTGGGCTCGAGCCTGGGCGCGTGATCGCTGCCGAGGCACCGCGTCAGCACGTTTCGCTCCGGATGCGCGGACGCCGCCTCTTCGCGTATACGTCCCTTGTCGATCAGTTGCTGCACGCGCGAGTGGTCCTTGGTGCGCGCGATCACACGGCCGCGGCGGATCAGATAGAACCTGGAATCGCCGACGTGCGACCAATAGACGTATCCGTCCTGCACCACGCAGGCCACCGCGACAGTACGCGGCGTGTCGCTCAGATCGAGGCGCCGCGCCTCCTGGACGATCGCGCCGTGTGCGCGCGCAAGGCCGCGAAAGAGGAATAGGTCAGGGTCGGCCAGCTTCGGCTTCGCTTCCACCCGGAACTCGCGCGCCAGGGCGTCGATCGTAACCTGCGCCGCGAGCTCGCCGCGAAGATGCCCGCCCAGACCGTCTGCAACGACCAGCAGTAACGCATCGCTCGTCGCCCATTGGCCGATGCGGTCCTGGTTGTATGGGCGTGCGCCGACGCGGCTATCCTGAGCGATCGAGAATTTCATCTTGCCCACGCCTCATGCCCGGCGCTTTCTCAACTTTGCAACGGCGCCAATGAACTGGTTCAAGAACGGCCAGCCGCGCTGTTTCAGAGCAGGCTCCTTGAGTCCGCGCAGCGCCTGCTGCAGCTCGAAAACGCTCTGCGGCCTCTCCAAATGGTCGAGCCGCAAGCACCAGTCGATGGTGGCGAGCAACTCATCCGAGTACTTTCCCGCCCACGCTTTGCGCGCCGGAACCAGGCGGTCGCGCTCCAGGCGCTGATCGGCGGGCTGCGGCGGCGTCATCGCCATGCAGGCATACATACTGGCGCCCACGGAGTAGATGTCGCTCCAGGGCCCCAGGTGTTCGCGCCGAGAGTGGTGCTCGGGCGACGCATAACCGGGGGTGTACATGGGTGGCAGCTTCGTCCCTTCCTCGGTAAGCGTCTGGCGAGCGGCTCCGAAATCTATGAGCAGCGGCGTGCCGTCGTTGCGGATATAGATATTTCCCGGTTTGATGTCCAGATGCAGCATCTTGTTGGTGTGCACCTCGCGCAACCCGCTAAGAAGCTGCGCGAAAGTCCGGCGTACCCAGGATTCCGGCAGCGCGCCGCTGCGCACGTGGATGTGCTCCTGAAGCGTGCGCCCCCGTTCATAACGCATCACCAGGTAAACGGTCTCGTTGGCGCGGAAGAAATTCAGCACCCGGATAACGTTCGTATGAGACAGTTTCGCAAGCGCACGGCCCTCATCGAAGAATGAGCGCATGCCGTAGCGGAAGGTGGCGAGGTTTTCCTCGGGAATGCTAGGCGACGTCCGGTCGCCGACACGCAGCGCAAGCTGGGCGGGAAGGTATTCCTTTATCGCTACCGGCACCTCGTTCTCGTCGTGCGCGAGGTATACGAAAGAAAAACCGCCCGAAGAAAGGACCCGCAACACTCGGTAATTCAGCAGCTGATAGCCTTCCGGTAAAGGCTGGTTGGCTTGGGCTGGCATCCACCTTATGATACCTGCTTCCTTCAGAAAACCCGTGGGCACAGTTGCACAATTTCGGTCGCCCGGCGCCACGCCAGAACGCACCATGATTCACAGCATGACTGGATACGCGGTCGCCTCGGCCGAAACGCCGCGCGGCACTCTCAGCCTCGAGTTGCGCAGCGTAAATTCCCGCTTCCTCGACCTGCAATTTCGGATCGCCGACGAGCTGCGGGCTCTGGAGCCGGCGCTGCGCGAGATGATTACCGCGCAGATCGGGCGCGGCAAAGTCGATTGCAGGCTGTACTTCGGGGCCGGAATCGCTCGCCCCGGGCGGCAGTCACTCAACCCCGCTGCGCTGCAGGAGCTTGCGCGGCTGGCTGCGCAGACGGCCGAGGCATTTCCCGACGCCGCCGCGTTGCGCGTGGCAGATATTCTGCGCTGGCCGGGCGTCCTGTCCGAGAGCCCGCTCGACGAAGAGCAAACGCGCGCGACCGTGGACGGTCTCGCCCGCCAGGCCCTGGACGACCTCGTCGCCGCGCGCGCGCGCGAAGGCGCGCGCCTGGCGGCGATCGTAGGGGAGCGCATCGGCGCAATGAGGCGTCGCCTGGCCGAGGTCGAGCCGCTCGTGCCACAGGCCCGCACCGCCTACCACGAAAAGCTCGCGCAGCGCTTGCGCGATGCGATCGGCTCTGCCGACGACGAACGCATCCGGGCTGAGCTCGCGGTCTTCGGCATGAAGACCGACGTCGATGAGGAGTTGACGCGTCTTGCCGCCCACTTCGACGAGGTCGAGCGCGCTCTGGGCAAGGGCGGCGCCATGGGCAAGCGGCTCGACTTTCTCGCCCAGGAGCTGAACCGCGAAGCGAATACGCTCGCTTCGAAGTCGGCGACACAGAAGATCTCGGATTGCGCGCTCGAGCTGAAGCTGCTCATCGAGCAGATGCGCGAGCAAGTGCAGAACATCGAATAGGAACCAAGGTGCAGGGTCTTCTCTTCGTTGTCACCGCGCCCTCCGGCGCCGGCAAGACCTCCCTGATCAATGCGGTTCTCGCGGAAGACTCCCGACTCAGGCTGTCGGTGTCCTACACGACGCGCCCGCCTCGCCCCTCGGAACAGAACGGGCGCGAATACCATTTCGTCGACGAGGCGACCTTTATGGCGATGCTCGAACGCGGAGAGTTCCTCGAAAGCGCGCAAGTCCATGGCCATCGCTATGGCACCTCCCAAACAGCGATTTCCGGCGCTCTGGAGGGCGGCTACGACCTGGTGCTGGAAATCGACTGGCAGGGCGCGCAGCAGGTGCGGCGCCTGCTTCCGGATTGCGTGGGGATCTTTTTGCTGCCGCCGTCGCTGGCCGAACTGGAGCGACGGCTGCGCTCGCGCGGGCAGGACAGCGAGCCAGTGATCGCGCGCCGCATGGCCGCCGCGCGGGACGAAATCGCCCACGTCCCGGAGTCTGATTATGTTATAATTAACAAAGACTTCGAGGCTGCCAAGCGCGACTTGCTGGCAGTCTTCCGCGCCGAGCGCCTGATCACCGGGCGGCAGCTTGCACGAATCGGCGAACTTTTCTGAAGGAACACGCAACATGGCCCGCATCACGGTAGACGACTGTCTGAAGAACATCCCCAACCGCTTCCAGCTCACGCTGGCCGCAACTTATCGCGCGCGCCAGCTGACCGCCGGCGCCTCACCGCTGCTCGAGACCAACAAGGACAAAGCGACCGTGATCGCGCTGCGCGAAATCGCCACCGGCAAAGTCGGAACCGAAGTCCTAAAGCGCAACCCGACTCCGCCGGCCGCGCCCAGCACGCCGCTCTGATCCTGCCCCGGCGGCGCCCGGGGGGTGTTCGCAAGGGGCGGTCCGATCGGTTACGCTCCTGCGCATGGCGGCCGTACCCGTCCTCGATGAGAAGCGCTTCGCCTACCTGAAGTCGTCGGATTTCGCGCGCCTTGCGGACGCGTATCGCTTCTCCGAGGCGGCGCACGCCGGCCAGAAGCGCCAGTCCGGTGAGCCTTACGTATCGCACCCGCTCGCGGTAGCCGAGATCCTGGCCGGCTGGCGACTGGACGGCCAGACCCTGATGGCGGCGTTCCTGCACGACGTGATGGAGGACGCGCGGGTCACCAAGGCGGAGATCTCGGATACATTCGGCCGCCCGGTGGCCGAGCTGGTCGACGGCGTGTCCAAGCTCGACAAGATCGAATTTCAGTCCGCCGAGGACGCGCAGGCCGGCAATTTCCGAAAGATGCTTCTCGCCATGGCGCGCGACGTGCGCGTCATCCTGATCAAGCTCGCCGACCGACTCCACAACATGCGCACGCTCGGCGCAGTTCCGCCTGCGAAACGCCGCCGGATCGCGCGCGAAACGATGGAGATCTACGCCCCGATCGCCAACCGCCTGGGACTAAACGCGCTGTGCCACGAGCTGGAAGAGCTCGCTTTCTCCCACCTCCACCCGTTGCGCTACGAGGTGCTCGCCAAGGCCACCAAGGCGGCGCGCGGAAACAGGCGCGAGGTGATCACAAAGACCGAAGCCGCCATCAAGGCGAAGCTGGCCGACAGCGGGATCGAGGCAACGGTGAGCGGGCGAGAAAAGCACCTGTACTCGACCTACAGGAAGATGGTCGAAAAACAGCTCAGCTTTTCCGAGGTCCACGACATCTACGGCTTTCGCGTAATCGTCAAGACAGTCCCCGCCTGTTACCTGGCGCTCGGCGCACTGCATGCGCTCTACAAGCCGATCCCGGGCAAATTCAAGGACTACATCGCAATTCCGAAGGCGAACGGCTACCAGTCGCTGCACACCGCGCTGATCGACCCCTACGGCCTGCCAGTCGAAGTGCAGATCCGAACCGAGCACATGCACCACGTCGCCGAATCAGGCGTGGCATCGCATTGGATGTACAAAGACGAGGAGGACTCACTGTCCGACCTGCAAAAGCAGGCACACCTGTGGCTGCAATCCTTGCTTGAAATCCAGAACCAGTCGGGCGACTCGGCCGAGTTTCTCGAGCACGTCAAGGTCGACCTGTTCCCGGACGAGGTGTACGTCTTCACCCCCAAGGGACGGATCATGTCGCTGCCGCGCGGCGCAACCGCGGTGGATCTCGCCTACGCGATTCACACCGACATCGGCAACCGCTGCGTCGCGGCCAAGGTCAACGGCGAGCTGGTTCCGCTGCGCGGCGAGCTGAGGAACGGCGACCGCGTCGAAATCATAACCGCCAGCCACGCCAAGCCGAACCCGGCCTGGCTGCAGTACGTCCGTACCGGCAAGGCGCGCGCGAATATCCGACACTTCCTCAAGACGATGCAATACGAGGAGTCCGCCAGCCTGGGCGAGCGCCTGCTCGAGCAGGCGCTGAAGGCGCTGGGCACCGGGCTTGGAGGGATCGACGACGCGAGCTGGGAGCGGGTCGTGCGCGACAGCGTTTCGCGCTCGCGCCAGGAGCTGCTGGCGGACATCGGCCTGGGCAAGCAACTGCCCGCCGTCATCGCGCGGCGGCTGCTGCGCCATGCGGACTCCGCGCGCGACGAGACCAAGAGCGCCGGCAGTGTGACGATCCGCGGCACCGAGGGCATGGCGGTGCAACTGGCGAGCTGCTGCCGGCCGATCCCGGGCGATCAGATCGTCGGCTCGATCAAGAAGGGCCAGGGCCTGGTCGTGCACGCCGCCGACTGCGCCCAGATCGAACGCTCCCGGCGCAACGAGCCCGAGCAATGGATCGACGTGGAGTGGGATCCCGGCACGACGCGCCTGTTCCTGGCCGCGATCAAGGTGACGGTTGCCAACCAGCGCGGCGTTCTCGCCAAGGTGGCTTCCGAGATCGCCGAGGCGGGTGCCAACATCGACTCGATCAGCATGGAAGACGACCGTTCGTTGTACACCACCATGGCCTTCGTGCTGGAAATCGCCAACCGGCAGCACCTGGCCCGCGTAATGCGCTCGCTGCGGCGCCTGCCCGACGTGAAAAAGATCGCGCGGGTGCGCGAGTAGCGCCTCGGCTAGAGCCGGCTTGCCACCCTGCGGAAGTGGTGCCCCAGAATCGAGAGCTCCATCGCCGCGCGGAACTTGCGCGGTTGCGCGAGCAGCGTCAGCCAGAACAGGCTCCAGTACTGGCGCCGCCCGGCGCTGCGCAGCCCCAGTACCCAAAGTGACTTGAGGAACGCGGCAACGTCGGCTCCAGACAAGCGCGCAGCCGGCCCGCGCGGCTCGTAAGCCGAAAGGAAGGTTCGAATCCGGCGGTAGTAGTTGACGGGCTCGTACAGTTCGCGCATCAGCTCCCGGTAGCCCGCCAGCAGAAAGTCTCGATCGAGCCGGGTTACGAAATTGACCGCCGCATCGGTGTTGTTGCCGCAGCTCTCGGCGAGGATGCGGCCCTCGCGCGCCAAGCGGCGATAGAGCGCCGTCTCCGGGAGCGCGCTCAGCAGCCCCACCATCGCCGTCACGACGCCGGACTGCTGGATGAATTCGAACTGGCGGCGAAAGATGTCGCGCGGGTCGCTGTCGAAACCGATGATGAACCCGCCCATCACCTCCATGCCTGCGCGCTGCACGATTCTCACGGCGTGAGCCAGATCGCGCCTGCGGTTCTGCCGCTTATTGCACTCCTGCAGCCCCGCAGGCGACGGTGTCTCGATCCCCATGAACACTTTCTTGAATCCCGCCTGCACCATCAGCTTGCACAGCCCGGCGTCGTCGGCGAGGTTCATCGAAGCCTCGGTCAGGAATCCCATCTTCGGTGCGGTGCGCTTGCGCCACTCGATGATCTCCCTGAGCAGCTCCTTCGCGCGCTTGCGATTGCCGATGAAGTTGTCGTCCACGATGAACACCATGTCGCTCCAGCCCTGCCGCCGCAGAGCCTCGAGCTCGCGCACCACCTGTGCCGGGTCCTTGGTGCGCGGCACGCGGCCGTTCATCACGACGATGTCGCAGAATTCGCAGTTGAAGGGGCAGCCGCGGGAGAATTGCACCGGCATCGCCACATAGTCGCGCAAGCGCACCAGATCCCAGCGTGGAACAGGAACCTCGCGTACATTGGGCCACGCCGCTGAACGGTAAAGCGGTTGTACCGTGCCCTGATCCATGTCGCGAACCAGGTCTTCAATCACGTTTTCTGCCTCGCCGAGGACGAAGTGCCGGATCTCGGGAAACCCGCGGTGACCGGTCGTGAACAGCGGCCCTCCCGCGATGACCGGCTTTCCGTGGGCCGCGCAGCGGGCGGCGACTTCGTGCGCGGAGCTCTTGTGCACGATCATGCCGCTAAGCAGGACGTAATCGGCCCAGTGCAGATCCGCGTCGGCGAGAGGCCGAACGTTCAGATCCGCCAGGCGCAGATTCCAGGTCCGCGGCAACATTGCGGCGACGGTCAGCAGGCCGAGCGGCGGGAAGGCGGATTTCTTCGACACCAACCGCAAGACGTGCTGGAAGCTCCAGAACGTATCGGGATTGCGCGGATAGATCAGCAATACGTTCATCCGACGCGGTGTCAACGGTGCAACCGTCAAAGCTGCGCCGCGCGGCGCAGTCGCGCAAATGCCGAATCACTGGATGTTAGCCGCGATCAAACTTTCCGCGGCGGGGAGCCGAAGCGCCGGATCAGCGGATGGCGATAGTCAGCAGGAAATCTCCGCGCACCACGTTCAGCGCATGGTGTCCGGGCGCGCGCAGCGCCTTTGCCAGCGCGGTCACCGATCGCACGCGCTGCCGGTCGACGCCGACGATGATGTCGCCGGGCCGCAGGCCGTACTGGAAAGCGCGCGTATCGGCCTGCACCGCCGTCACCAGCACAGCCCGCTCGCCGGCCTGCGTGTCGTCGCTCTTGGCGACCGCGAGGGTCGCGCCCGCGAGCTCGGGGATTGTCTCGCCGCGGCCCGCATGCCGTGCCGAGATCTCGGCGATTCGGACTCGAACCGTCCGCTCGGCGGGACCACGCAATACGCGCAGCTCGACCGATTGGCCCACCGGCGTGACCGCCAGCCTGGCGCGCATCTCCACCGCATTGCGCATCGGGTGGCCATCGAGCGCGACAACGACGTCCCCCTCGCGCAGACCGACGCGCGCGGCGGGCGAGTCCGTCTGAACCTGCGTGATCACTACACCGTTGCGGGCTGAGACCCCGAGCGCGCGCGACAGCTTCGGGGTCAGGTCCTGCATCGTGATGCCGAGCCGCCCGCGCCGCACTTCGCCGTAGCGGATCAGCTGCCGCATCACGGCGCGCGCCATGTCCGACGGCACCGCGAATCCGATCCCGACGTTGCCGCCGGCCGGGCCGATGATCGCGGTGTTGATGCCGACCAGCTTTCCGCGCAAGTCGACCAGCGCGCCTCCGGAATTTCCAGGATTGATCGATGCGTCGGTCTGGATGAAATTCTCGTAGCCTTCGATGTTGAGGCCGCTGCGGCCGAGAGCGGAGACGATTCCCGAGGTCGCGGTCTGACCGAGGCCGAACGGATTGCCGATCGCGATCACGAAGTCACCCACCTGCAAGGCGTCGGAGTCGCCGAACGCGAGCTGCGTGAGTCCGGTCGCGTTTATCTTCAGCAACGCGATGTCGGTGCCTGCATCCGACCCCACCAGGCGCGCCGGGAATCGCCGGTTGTCCTTGAGCGTGACGACGATCTCCTTGGCATCCTGGATCACGTGGTGATTGGTGAGGATATAGCCGTGCTTTGCATCCACCACCACGCCGGATCCGGCCGCGATGCGCTGACTGCCGTCGTCCGGAAGACCGAAGAAGCGGCGGAAGAACGGATCGCTCAGCAGAGGATTCTGCTCTTCCGGGCTCTGCTGCAGCACCGAGATGTTGACGACCGCAGGCGTCACCTTCCGCAGGATCGGCGCGAGCGTGGGCAGGCCGTCGCGCGTTTGCGGCAACGGCAGGGCGGCGTTGGCCGAACCGGTGAACAGCCATGCGAACAGCCAGGCGAGCGTGATCAGCAGGCGCATGGTCTCTGGCCCCGAAAGCTACCGCAAAAAAGAAAGGGCCGGCAATGCCGACCCGCCTTTGCGCAGCGCGTGCCCGGATTCAGCGCCTGCGGTATTGCGTATTGGGGCGCCTCGCGGGCGGCGCGGCTCTCTCGTCCTTGTGACGGAAATTGATCCGCGCCTTTGTCAGATCGTAAGGCGAGATCTCGAGCGTTACTTTGTCGCCAGCAAGGATGCGAATTCGGTGCTTTCTAACCTTGCCGGATGCGTAGGCGAGAACCTTGACGCCGTTCTCGAGGGTCACGCGGAACTGCGTGTTCGGCAGTACTTCATCCACCACGCCGTTCATCTCAATTAATTCTTCCTTCGCCATCCTGTGTCAGATCGCCTTCAGGTTGACGGCCGACGACCTGCCGTCGCGCCCTTTCTCCACCTCGAACGAGATCTTCTGGTTCTCGCTCAGGGTGCCGAGCCCGCTTCGCTCCACCGCCGATATGTGAACGAACACGTCCTTCGAGCCGTCGTCGGGCTGGATGAAACCGAACCCTTTCGTTGTGTTGAAAAACTTCACGGTGCCAGTAGCCATTTCGTACCTCCAAGTCTGGCGTCGCCCGGGCCGAGCATGGCCGGGGCATCAAATCACATATTGGAGTAGATAGGCGGCACCCGGTCAAGGATGCTGCTGACTGACCCATAGCGAATTCGACACCCGGAAGTATGCAGCGGCCGGCGCGGATTGCAAGGGGTGGCGAGGCGATTTTCGACCGGGAAACAACAAATGGATCCCTGCCGGGCAAGGCCGAGGTCGGGAGAGACCCCCGGGGGACCAAGGTGTCGCATTGTTATACTGATTGCCTGAGCGTATCCATAGGCAGCGAAACGAGGCATGGAAGGCAATACAGCGCGACCGACCGAGATCAAGCTGCACCAGAAGTCGCGGCTGCTCGAGCTGTCGTTTGCCGACGGCAAGACCTTCAAGCTGCCGTGCGAATTCCTGCGCGTGTATTCACCTTCGGCGGAAGTTCGAGGGCACGGCCCCGGACAGGAAGTGCTGCAAACGGGCAAAAAGGACGTGGAGATAACTCATATCGAGCCGGCGGGCAATTATGCCGTCCAGCTCAGTTTCTCGGACGGCCATGACACCGGGATTTACTCATGGGATCTGCTGTATGAATACGGCCTTCACCAGGAAGAGATGTGGCAACACTACCTCGCTCGCCTGAAGGAGGCCGGGGCGAGCCGCGAGCCCGGCCCGGCACCATTCGCGCAGCGCCCGAAATCCAAGTAGCTGCGCCCTTTGAAGTCGTCCTGGTCAACCCGTATGAACTGGGACGGCAGCCGTTCGCCCTGGCACAGCCTGCGGCCTGGCTGAAGCAAGAGGGCTTCCAGGTGCGCTGCATCGACCTTTCGCTCGAGAAGCTCGAGCCCGGGATCCTGCGATCGGCGCGACTGGTGGCGCTATACGCGGGCATGCATACCGCGACCCGCATCGCGATCGAAGCGCTGCCCAGAATCAGGCACCTCGCCCCCCGGGCGCACCTTTGCGTCTTTGGGCTATATGCCCCCATGAACGAGGCACTTCTGCGCAAGCTCGGCGTGGGCACGGTGCTGGGCGGGGAGTTGGAGCCGTCGCTGATTGCTCTCTGCCGGCGGCTGCGCACGAACGGGACGGCAGGCGCGCAGGTCGAGCCGGTCACGAGCCTGGGCAAGGTCCGATTTGTGGTTCCTGACCGCAGCGTCCTGCCGCCGCTGGCGCGCTACGCCCACTTGGTGCTCCCCGACGGCTCGACGCGCGTGTCCGGCTTTGCCGAGGGCAGCCGGGGCTGCAAGCACCGGTGCCGCCATTGCCCGGTGGTCCCGGTGTACGAGGGAAAGTTTCGCGTCGTCCCTGCCGACGTGGTGCTCGAGGACATACGGCAGCAGGTCAGGGACGGGGCGAGACACATATCCTTCGGCGATCCGGACTTCCTGAACGGCCCCAGCCACGGCCTGCGGCTTGCGCGTGCCCTGCACGCCGCCTTTCCCGAAGTCACGTTCGACACCACGATCAAAGTTCAGCACATCATCGACAACGCCGGACTTCTGCCCGAATTGCGGGCGAGCGGTTGCCTGTTCATCACCTCGGCCGTGGAGTCCGTGGATGACGAGATCCTGCGCCTGCTCGACAAGAACCACAGCAGCCGCGATTTCGACCGCGCGGTCGAGCTCACCCGCGCGGCGGACATCGCGCTCGCACCCACCTTCGTCGCATTTACGCCCTGGACGACGCTGGAAGGCTACATTGCGCTGCTTGAGCGGCTGGTTGCGCTGGAGCTGGCTGAAAGCGTGCCGCCGGTGCAACTCGCGATCCGGCTGCTCGTGCCCGAGGGCTCATGGCTGCTCCGGCTGCCGGGCTTCAGCAACGTACTGATGCCGTTCGATCCCTCGCTGCTCGGCTATCCGTGGCGCCATCGGGACCCGCGGGTGGACGGGCTGCAGCAAAGCGTGCGGACCCTGGTTGCCACGAGCGAGGAGCAAAAGCTCCCGCGACGCGAAGTGTTCGCCTCGGTCTGGCGCATGGCCCACGAGGCAGCCGGGCGGTGCGCGCCAAAACTGCCCCGCGCTCTGGGCGCCGCGATTCCCCGTCTTTCGGAGCCGTGGTACTGCTGCGCCGAGCCGACCGAGCAGCAGCTGCAATCGTTCTGACGCGTCCGACGCAATGAAGCGCGTGCTGCTGCTCTTGCCCACCACGGGCTACCGCAACGCCGATTTTCTGGCCGCCGCGCGAAGACTCGGCGTGGAGATCGTCGCCGCCGCCAACTACTGCGACCAGCTCGCGCCGTCGTGGGGATTCGCGCCGATCATGGCGCTGCATTTCGACCGGCCTGAGCAGGCCGCGGAAATCGTTCTGCGCGAGCTCGAGCGCAGCCCGGATGCGGTACTGGCAGTCGACGATTCGGGGGTCGAACTGGCAGCGCTTCTTGCGCAGCGCCTGAGCCTTGCGGGCAATCCCGCCGGCGCGGTGCGCCGGGTACGCGACAAGCTGGCGTTCCGCGAGCTGCTCCGGCAGCACGGATATCCGTGCCCCGGATTTCACCACTTGCCCAGCGGCGCGGATCCGCGCGAGCTGCCGCTCGAGGTCGAATTTCCGGTCGTCGTGAAGGCGCGACGCCTCTCGGCGAGCCGCGGCGTCATCCGCGCCGACAATACCGACGAGCTGCTGCGAGCCGTCGACCGGGTGCGCGAGATCCAATCGCGCGCCGACCGCGACGCCCGCGCGCTCGGTGTCGTCGTCGAAACATTCATTCCGGGGCGGGAGTACGCCCTGGAAGGCACGCTGGAGCGCGGCAGGCTCGCTACGCTCGCACTGTTCGACAAGCCTGATCCCCTCGACGGCCCCTACTTCGAGGAAACGCTCTACGTCACGCCCTCGCGCCTTCCGGAAGATGTCCAGCAACAGATCCGTCGCAAGGTGGCCGGCATTTGCCTCGTTGCCGGACTCACCGACGGTCCAGTGCACGCCGAGGTGCGAGTCAACGAGGACGGCGTGTGGGCCCTGGAGGTCGCCGCCCGTTCGATCGGCGGGCTGTGCGGCCGTGTTCTGACCCACGTCCTTGGCATGAGCCTGGAAGAGCTGATCCTGCGCCAGTCGCTAGGGGAGCCGCTCGCCGTCAAGGGCGACGGCAGCGCCGCCGGCGTCATGATGATTCCTACGCCGCGGCGCGGCATCTACCAGGCGGTCGAGGGCGTCGATGCCGCCGCGTCCGAGCCGGCCATCACCGGAGTTGTCATCACCGCCGAGCAAGGCCAGATCGTCGCGCCGCCTCCGGACGGCGCAAGCTATCTCGGGTTCATCTTCTCGCGCGCCTCGACGCCGGCCGAAACGGAACAGGCACTGCGCGCCGCGCACCGACGGTTGCGCTTCGAAATCCGCGCCGAGTACCCGGCGCTTCTCGCCGACGCGTCATGAACTCTCGCCGAGCCGCCGACAGCGTCGTCACCCGCCTTCTGCTCCTGGGGCTTTGCCTCATGGCGGTCGGTGTGGGGTTGCGTTATTACGCGGTGCCCCACTATCTCCGTGCGGAGTTGAGCGCTGTGGTGGAGCACCAGCAGTTGGCGCTGGCCAACTATGTTGCCAAGGACGTCGACGACAAGATCGTTCAACGCCGGTCCATGCTCGAGCATCTCGCGGCCGCCTTGCCGGTCGATTTGCTCCAGCGGCCGGATCGGCTGCGCGCCTGGCTCGAGAGACATTTCGAATATCAACCGCTGTTCTCCGCGGGTCTGTTCGTGGTGAGTGCCGACGGAATGGCAGTTGCGGACTATCCCGTTCTCCCGGGTCGAGCCAATACCAGCTACGCGGACCGCGGCTACGTTCAGGCTGCATTGGGCGGGCATTCCGTGGTCGGGCGCCCGCTCGTCGGCCGCGCCGCAAAGGAGCCCGTGCTCCCGATCGCTGCGCCGATAAGAGGCGAAAAGAAGGGCGTCGAAGGCGTTTTGGTAGGGGTCACCGCATTGAGCGCGCCGGGATTTCTCGATTCGCTGCTGCGGACCCAAATCGGCGGCACCGAGGGCGGGCTATTGCTCGTCTCTCCGAAGGACAAGTTGTTTGTCGCCTCATCTCGTCCTGATATGGTGCTCAAGCCCACGCCGCCCACTGGCGTCAATGCGCTACACGATCGCGCTATGGCGGGTTACCGCGGCACGGGGATAACCATCAACGCCGATGGAGTGGAAGAGGTCTCGGCAATAGCCTCGGTTGCAAGCACAGGATGGTTCGTGGTCGCGCGCCTACCGAGCGCAGTGGCCTTTGCCACCGTCGATCGCGTGAAGCATTTCTTGCTGAAGGGCACTGCCGCCACGATATTGGTGTTCGCGCTGCTGGTGCCCCTCGGGCTGTACCTTGTCTTCCGCCCGCTGTTTCGGGCCGCCGCGCACGCCGACAAGATGACGCTGGGCGAAATGCCGCTTGAGCCCTTGCCGATCGACCGCAACGACGAAGTAGGTCACCTGATCTCGGCCTTCAATCGCCTATTGGCCAAGCTCAATGACAATCAGGTCGAGCTTTCACGCATCGCCCATCACGATGAGCTGACCGGCCTGCCCAATCGTGCGCTCCTCTATGACCGGCTGCGCCAGGCGTTGGCGCAAGCGCAGCGCAGAAATACGAGGGTTGCTCTCCTGTTCATGGATCTAGATGGCTTCAAGGGCATCAACGACAGCCTGGGTCACAAGGCCGGTGACGAGGTCCTGCGGCAAGTGGCGAACCGGTTCGTCGACATTCTGCGGCAGACCGACACCCTGGCGCGCGTCGGCGGCGACGAGTTCATCCTTCTGCTGAGCGACCTCTGGAAAGAGGCGGAGCGGGCGGCTGATGTCGTCGCGGCCAAATGCATCGACGCGCTGAAAACCCCCTTCTCGATCTCCGGCACGGAGTGCACGGTGGGCGTTTCGGTAGGTATCGTGCTCGGCGGCGGTCTCGACTCGGCGGACTCCCTTCTGCTGAGCGCCGACAAGGCGATGTACAGCGCCAAGAAATCGGGCGGCGGCCGATACATGACAACTCTGAACCACCCGCCGGAAACCGACGCCTGAACGAAGAGCCCCTGGCTCGCGCTTAGGCCCTCGCTCCCGCATCGCTGATCGCAACGCACCCCGGAATCGCCTTGGCGCGCCCCGAGCGGCTCAAGAGAGGAGCGGGCTGACGAAAATATGCATGACCACTGGCTCGTGCATCACCAATCACGCCGCTCGTCTACATTACAGTGGTTGCGCCGTCAGCCTGCGGCGAGACACTTCACTGCATGCGCCACCCCATCGTGGCCAAAGGGGATGCCCTGCACACTCATTGCAGCTTCCACGCCGGCGAGGCAACCGAGGATCATCGGCGCGTTCACGTCTCCCAGATGACCGATTCGAAACGCGCGGCCTTGCAGCGGCCCCAGCCCCCCTGCAAACGCAACCTGGAATCGCTCCCGCGCGACCGTGCGCAGCGCCTCGACATCGACGCCGTCGCGGACTTCAATCGTAGTGACCGACACGGAGCGCGCAGCCGGCACCCGACAGTGCATAAAGAGCGCGCCTTGACCCGCCCAACACTCGACTGCCGCCTGGACCGCGCGCGCCAGCAGGGCGTGGCGGGCGAATACCGCGTCGAGCCCCTCACGATCGAGCAGTGCGAGCGCCGCTTCGATGCCGTACAGGAGATTCTGCGGCGGCGTGCCGCCGAATTTATGGTAACTATAGGTCGCCCTGCGCCGTCCCCAATCCCAGTAGTGGCGCGGCGCGGGATTCTTGGCGGCGATCGCGCTGGCGCGTTCATCGACCGCGACGAAGCCGAGGCCGGGCGGTGACATCAGCCCCTTCTGTGACGCGCCTACCGAGACGTTGACGCCCAGCGCATCCATCGCGAATGGCGTAGCGGCGAGCGACGCCACCACGTCGACGACCAGCAGCGCCGGGTGTCCCGCAGCGTCGATCGCCGCACGAATTGACCTCAGATCGTTGCTGATCCCGCTTGCGGTGTCCGTGTGCACGACGAAGACAGCCACGATCTCGCACTTGCGGTCGGCGCGCAGTCTGCGCTCCACGTCATTCGGGTCGATCGGGTAGCCCTCGCGGTACGGCGTGCGGATCGCGCGCCGGCCAATCGCTTCGGCTTGCAGGGCCCATTGCTCGGAGAAATGGCCAGTGCCCGGTATCAGGATGGACTCACCGGGTGCAAGCAGGTTTTCGGTTGCAGCTTCCCATGCACCGTGACCATTCGCGGCAAACATGTACAGGTCTGACTTCGCGGTCCCCAGCAGTCGCCGAAGACCTTCTTCGCAGACTGCGATGACCTGGTCCAGCCGAGGGTCGCCGTGGTCCATCGGCTGGCGGTGCATGGCGGCCAGGACTTCGGCAGGAATGTGCGTCGGCCCGGGCGAGTGGAGGAAACGTTCGCCGGGGATGCGGGATGACGCCGGCAAGTGCACTTTATCGCGGTCCAATCCGAACACACCTCCAACGGCGGAACCTGCAATCTAGCACGACGCACTTGGAAAATGAAAAGGCCCTAGCTCGCGCTAAGGCCTTGTGTATTTGGTAGGTCGTGGCGGATTCGAACCGCCGACCAACGGATTAAAAGTCCGCTGCTCTACCAGCTGAGCTAACGACCCGGGGAAAGGGCGCGATTTTAAGCGTTCGGCGGGGGAGCGTCAACGAACCGGCCGGCTTTGCCCGCCTGGTTTCAGGTCTCGCGCAGCATGCGCCAGTACTGAAACTTCATGGTCGAGGCGGCGCCGGCAACGATCGCCGCGAAAGTAATCATCGAGCCGACTGCAAGGGTCGAGAAGCCGGAGATCCCCTGCCCCACGGTGCATCCAAGAGCAGTGATTCCGCCGAAACCCATCAGGATCCCGCCGAGCATGTGATTGCCCGTGTCGGCCGCGTCGCGGAAGCTCTCCCAGCGGAAGGTTCTGGTGGCGAGCGCGTAGGCCGCCGAGCCGGCGATGACGCCTGCGGCGGACGCAATGCCGTAAGTGATGATCCTGGTCTTGTCGGTCCAGAACATAAGGTATTCGAGCGCAAACGCCATCGGCGAGACGAAGGAGAACGACTCCATGCGCCCGGTGTTGGTCCCGACGAAGGCCTCCTGCAGCGTGTTCGGATCCTCGGCGAGGTAGCCGATGTGCCCGCTGACGTACCAGCCCCCGACCACCACCAGGCCCGTGACGACTCCGCCCAGCGTGTAATTGAAGTTCGAACGGAAATCGCGGCTCGAGTAGACGAAGGCGAGCAGCCCTCCGCCGATTGCTACGGAGATGACCTCGATCCAGGTCTTCTTGGCGACGCCGGTTGCCCTCGCCATCAGCGTCGGAAGATCCTGGCCTCCGGCCAGCGTGAGCGAGGCCTTTTCCAGCACGTCGACGCGGAACGCGCCGAACAGGCCGCGCAGGGTCATGTAGGCGGCGATGCCGAGAAACACGAATACGACCACCGACTTCAGGTTGCCGGCGCCGATCCGGATCAGCGTTTTCGAGCCGCAGCCGGAACCGAGCGTCATGCCGACGCCGAACAGGTAGCCGCCGACGAGGTACGATAACCAGGTGAAGTTCGGCGTCTGGTAAATCGACTTCGACAGGTTGACCACGCCGGCCAGCTGCAGGGCGTTCGCACCGAGCACCGCGACCGCGATCGCGAGCAGCCACATCCGCATGCGGTTGAAGTCGCCCATGTTGACCCAGTCGGAGACCGCGCCCATGGTGCAGAAGTCGGTCTTGTTGCCGATTGCGCCGAATACGAAGGCGAGCGCGAACGCTCCCCAAGCGACGTAGTGCGCAAGCTGCGCAGGATTGACTTCGTTCACGCGGGCCTCCTCCCGTCAGTGCGGAACCAACGCCGAAATATAGCGCAGCCCTCCGCGACGCCCGATCGGACGCGCAAAGGCGTCCATCAACCCGGCTGATAGCGTGTAGTGTCCGGAATTGCCGCCGCTGCGAAGCCCGCCCGCCGGATGCGGCAGGCGTCGCAAACCCCGCAAGCTCGTCCCTCGGCATCTGGCCGGTAGCAGGTCACGGTCTGCGCAGGATCGACGCCGAGCTCGAGTGCAAGTAGCACGATTTTCGACTTCGACAGGTCGATGAGCGGGGCGCGTACCTCAATGCGTCGACCCTCTACCGCGGCCTTGGTGGCAAAGTTCGCCATGGTCTCGAACGCTCGCAAGTACTCCGGCCGGCAATCAGGATAGCCGGAGTAGTCGACCGAATTTGCGCCGATGAATATATGGCGTGCCTCGATCACCTCTGCCCAGGCGAGCGCAAGCGAAAGAAGGATCGTGTTGCGCGCCGGCACGTAGGTCACCGGTATGCCTGGTTCGGCACCGCCGGTCGGGACTTCGATTGCAGGGTCGGTAAGCGCCGAGCCGCCGAACAACGTCAGGTCCAGCTTGACGGTACGGTGCTGCGAGGCACCCAGCCCCTTCGCGATCGAGCGTGCCGCCCACAGCTCAGCCGCGTGGCGCTGCCCGTAATCCACCGAAAGCGCATGGCAGCTGTACCCCTCGCGCACGGCCCAGGCGAGCGTGGTCGCGGAGTCGAGCCCACCCGATAGCAGAACAACAGCTTTCAGCTTCAGCGCCGCAGTCCCTGCAGGCGCTGCTTCGCGCTCGCCGCAGCGGGGCTTGTGGGATACTTGTCGAGCAAGTCCTCTAGCGTCTTGCGCGCGGCGCGTCGGTCTCCGCTCGCTTCCTGCGAGCTGGCGATGTTCAGCATTCCATCGGGCGCCTTGGCGCTGTCCGGCCACGCCGAAAGCAGCTTCTGCTGGCTGGCAATGGACTTCCTATAGTTGCGTTGCGCATAGTAGGCGTTGCCGATCCAGTACTGCGCCGACGGCGCGAGCGAACTCGACGGATAGGTAACCAGGAAGCCCTCGAACGCCGAAATCGCAAGCGGATAGTTGCCGAGCTTGAACTGGTTTAGCGCCGCCTCGTAAGCCTTGGTCTCGGCGGGTGTCGCGGATTTCTCGCCCGCGGAGGACTGCGCGGTCCCGGCAGCCGCCGAGGCCTGCTCCTTGGCCTGCTCGAGCTTGCGCAACCTCGTGTCGATATCGAGGTAGAGGTCCTTCTGGCGCTTCTCCCCGGTTTCAATCCGGTTGGTCAGCACCTCGACCTGACCACGCAAGTTTGCGAGATCACGGCGCAGTTGATCAAGCTGCCCGGCCAGATCCAGGATCGCGCGCCTGTCCGCCGCGTTCGCCACGGCCGCCTCCAGCTTGGACAGCCTCTCGTCGACCGCCTTCTGGCTTGCTTCGACCTGCTCGCGCAGCTGATTGACCTTCTCGTCGTCGCCAAACAAGGCTGCATGCGCCACGTGCGGCGCCGCGAAGGGCGCAAGCAGCGCGACCAACAGCAGCAAACGTGTACTCAAGCTGCGCATCAATACTCACCTTTGTACAAGATGTCGCAGCGCCTGTTCTGAGCGTAGGCCTCCTCGGTGGTGCCCTGTGCCTTCGGCTTTTCCTCGCCCAGGCTCACCGCCTCGACCTGGTCCTCCTTTGCACCCAGCAGCAGGAGCAATTTCTTAACACCGTCGGCGCGTCGCTGGCCAAGCGCGACGTTGTACTCGCGGCTGCCCCGCTCGTCGGTATTGCCCTGGATCAGCACCTTGGCGTCCGGATGGTCACGCAGGTACGCAGCATGCGCCTCGATCAGCGGCCTGTATTCGTCCTTTATATCGTACTGGTCGAAATCATAATAGATGGAGCGCTTCGACAGGATATTGGACGGGTCGGTCAGCGCACTCCTTGAAGCGGCGGCGCCCCCCTTTTGTCCGGTGAGGTCGACTCCGGTAACCTGACTGCCTCCGATGCCCTGAGTCTGGGCTCCCGGCTGACCTGGGCTGCGGTCCTCGACGCCGGCCGGCGCCTGCTCCTGCGTCGGCGCGCTCGCGCACGCTGCAAGTACGGCGAGGAGCGCTGCGATCATGATTGCGCGCATGTCTACTCTCCTTGTTACTGGATGAACGGTCCCCAGGCCGGCTCGCGCACGTCGCCCGCGTTGACGGTAAGGCGCTGCCTCACCCTGCCGTCGGACGAAACCGCCGACAGCACGCCGCGTCCGTTGATCACTGTGGCGTACAGGATCATGCGTCCATTGGGTGCGAAGCTAGGAGATTCGTCACGGTCGCTGTCAGTCAGGATCTGCACCTGTCCGGTCGTAAGGTCGAGCAGCGCGACCTGGAACTTACCCTCGCTGTTGCGTGAGATATAGGCAAGGCTCTTGCCGTCGGGGCTCACGCGCGGAGAGACATTATAGCTGCCGTCAAAGGTGATGCGCTGGGCGTCGCCGCCACTCGCCGGCATGCGGTAGATCTGGGGGCTACCGCCACGATCGGAGGTGAAGTAAATGTACTTCCCGTCTGGGGAAAAGAACGGCTCCGTGTCGATTGCGCTGGTGTAGGTCAGCCGCCGCACCCCGCTGCCATCGGGATTAATCAGGTAAATCTGCGAGCCGCCGTCGCGAGACAGCGAAACGGCGAGCTTGGTGCCGTCAGGCGACCATGCCGGGGCCGAGTTCGAGCCCTTGAAATTGGCGACCACGTGGCGCTTGCCGTCCAGCAGCGAGTGCACATAGACCACGGGCTTCTTGTTCTCGAAAGATACGTACGCCAGGCGCTTGCCGTCCGGCGACCAGGCCGGCGAGATGATCGGCTCGAGCGAGGCCAGCGCCGTCTCTTCATCCGCGCCATCGGCGTCGGCGATCTGCAGCTCGTAACGATTGCCGCGTTTGACAACGTACGCGATCCGTGTCGAGAACACGCCCTTTTCACCGGTCAGTTTCTCGTAGATGTAATCCGCGATGCGATGCGCGGTCGCTCGCACCTGGTCCTTGGCAAGGGTGTAGGCGACGCCGCCGAGTGGGGTCTGCTTCACCACGTCGAACAGCCGGAAGCGGACCTCATAACGGCCATCGGGCCTCGTTGCGACCGAGCCGAGCACCAAGGCGTCGGCAAGCCGCGAGCGCCATTCCGCGTAGTCGACGTTGGATGCTTCCGTCGGTTGCGGAATCAGCGGCGGCACCTCGAGCCCGCGGAAGAGTCCGCTACGCTCCAGGTCGGCCCGGACGATCGAAGTAATTCCCGGCGGCAGCGCAGCTTCGCCGGGAAATGGCACGATTGCGATTGGAATGCGGTTCGCGCCCGCACCGGTGATCTCGATCGAAAGCTGCGCCCGCGCAAGCAGCGGCGCGAGCAGCAGGAACGCAACGAGGACGGCAGCGGCGCGGGAGATCCAGCGGACGGACAGGCTCTGCATGGCTCCTCTTCTTACGATCGGAGAAAGGTGATTATAACGAACCATCGCGCAGCGCTCCCTGTCGCCAAGCGGCGACGCCCGGCGTCATCAATCATCGTGCGGGCGGTACGTCAGCTGCAGGTTGCGCTCAAAATCGCTCGGATGCTCGGGCTTCGGCAGCGGGGAGGACTTCCATATTGCCCGGTCGATCGCGTCGTCGAGTAAACGGTTGTTGCTCGATTTCTTTATAGTCACGTGCAGGACCTCCCCCGTCGGCAGGAGAGCGATCTCGAACACTGCCTCAGGATTGCCCTGAATATTCTGCGGCAGGATGATGTTGCTGCGGATCTTGGCCCGAATCTTGTCGGCCCATGCCGCAAGCGCCTTGCTGCGCGCGGCCGCGACGTCGCGCGCGAGCAAGTCACGTAGCTCCGCCTCCTGGCGCTGGGCGTTGATCTGCTGCTCCTCGCGCGCAAGCTGCTCCTGCATCTGCTTGCGGAACACGTCTTCGCGCGGTTTCGGCTTCGGCTTAGGCTCCGGTTTCGGCTTCGGTTCCGGCTTCGGTTCCGGCTTGGGCTTGGGCTTCACCTCGGGCTTTGGCGGAGGCGGCTTGGGCTTCGGTTTGGGCTTCGGCGGCGCCTTGACGGCAATATCGGGCTTTTCGATGCGCGGCTCCGGCTTGGGCGGCGGCGCTGGTGGCGGTGGCGGCGGCTGTACCACTTTGGGTGCCGGCTTGGGTTTCGGCGGCTCCACCTTCGGCGCCGGAACCGGCGCGGGCGAAGGCAAGGCAGGCCAGAGCTCGACCACCATCGCCGAGGGCTCGTGGCTTTGCCAGTGTATGCCGAAAAGAAGAATCGCGAACAACACCAGATGTACCGCCAGGGCAAGCATGAACGAGCGCCCGAGCGCCGGCTCTTCGCGCTCCTCAAAGCCGTCGAAGGGAGGCACAGCGCTCATTGCGCTGGCTTGACCAGCAGCCCGACCCTCCTGATCCGCTCGCGCTGCAGTTCGTCCATCACGTGTAGAACCGCCTCGTACCGCACGTTCTTGTCCGCGGCGATGAGAACCGGCATGTCGGTTCGCTTCGCCTGCTCCGTACGCACAAGTTGAGCCAGCTCGCCGCCCGCGACTCGCCGCTCCTCGCCACGCTTGCCCTTCGTGCCAGGCAATCGGACGATCACCGTGCGATCGGCTTTGATCACGATTTGCAGCGGTGTTGCGGGCGCATTCGCGGTCTTGGAAACCGACGGCAATTCAACCACCCCCGGCGTCACCAGCGGTGCGGTCACCATGAAGATGATCAGCAGCACGAGCATCACATCGATGTACGGGACGACGTTGATTTCGTGCATTGGCCCGCGCTTGCGATGCAGGGCGGGCATACGCTACCTCGAAGCCTGTCGGTGAAGGATGTTCGAGAACTCTTCCATGAAGCTCTCGAAACGGTTCGCCAGACGTTCGATTTCGTACGAGTAACGGTTGTAGGCGACCACGGCCGGTATCGCGGCGAACAGCCCGATCGCGGTCGCGATCAGCGCCTCCGCGATACCGGGGGCGACCTGTGCAAGCGTCGCCTGCTGGACGTTGGCCAGGCTTCTGAAAGCATGCATGATTCCCCACACGGTGCCGAACAGGCCGACGTACGGGCTCACCGAGCCGGTCGTGGCCAGAAAGGCCAAGCGACGCTCCAAGTGATCCATCTCGCGCTGGAAGGTCGCGCGCATCGCCCGCCGCGCGCCGTTTACCATCACAGAGGCGTCGGAGACGCGTTGCCCTCTGATCTTGGTGAATTCACGGAATCCGGACTCGAAGATCCGCTCCAGGCTGCCGATCGAATGTCTGTTGTTGACCGCGCCCTGGTACAGCGCGTTCAGGTCGCTTCCGCTCCAGAATTCGCGCTCGAACTGCTCGGTCTGCGCGCGAGCGCGGCGGATCACGAACCATTTCTGGAAAATGAACATCCAGGACATGAACGAGACCGCGAGCAGCAACGCCAACACCCCTCTCACCACGAAGCTTGCGTGGACGACCAGCGTCCAGAAATCTAGATCCTGCGTGACGGTCATGAACGTTCCAGCGCCTTCTTCAATTCTTCGGGTATGCGCGCCGGCCTCATCCGGACACGGTCGACCACGGCCAGGGTCACATCAGCTTCGACCAGCAGCTCCTGCCCGCGTTCAACGCGCTGCCGGAACACCAGGCTCGCGTGGCCCATTTTAACCACTTCGGCGCTCACCGAAACGAGGTCGTTCAGCCCGGCCGGCCGGTGAAAGCGCGCGGAAAGCTCGTGAACCATGAACATCACCCGCCGTTCGTCGCTCAGACGCGACAGGTCGATCCCCGCCTCGTTCAGCAGCTCCGTCCGGGCGCGCTCCATGAAAGCCAGGTATTGCGCATGGAACACGACCCCCCCGGCGTCGGTATCCTGGTAGTACACGCGCACCTCGATTCTGAAGGGCCGACGGATCATTTTCGTCCTTCCTGCAGCGCCCTCAGCGCCAGCACCAGCCTCTTTACTTCGTCGGCGCGTGCATCCGCCTGGCGCAGCTTCGCCTTGTCGTCGTCGCGCAGCCCCGCGGCAAACAGCGCATACATGTCGCGCCGGGCCGACGCGTAGCGCTTGAGCAGCTCGAGCTGACGCCCGGCTGGGGCCGCCGGGGACAAGCTTAGCGCCGCGAGTCGCTCTTGCGCGGCGGCCCAAGGCCGCACCAGTTCGCGCTCGACCTGCTGTGCCGCCTGCAGGTTGTCAAGATCTCCGCGCCCCCACTCTTTGAAGAAAGCCTGGCCACGACGACTGAGAGCGGCCTCCGTGCGCCCGAAATCATTTATCACCCGCTGCGCCGCGAGCTGCGCGCGGTAGGAATACGTCGCCGGAGGCGTCGCCAGCCACAATGCTGCGAGGACCGCTGCGCCGGCCGCTGCCGCGCCCGCGATGCGGCCAGCCGACAGTCTGGCGGCGAACCCGAGCGGCCGCGCCAGTGCGAGTCCCGCGGCGAAGCCCCCGAGCAGTCCGCCGACGTGGCACGCATTGTCGATGGCGACTTTGTGGATCCCGGGACTGTTGATACTGGACTGCATCACGCCGGCGACCAGCACGTAGCCGACGAACACCGAACCGCTCCCGCCGAGCCGCTTGAGCGCCGACAGCGGCACCGAGCCGCGCTGCGTCAGCAAGAAAGCAAACAGCGCGCCGTAGATTCCGAACACGGCGCCCGAGGCACCGACGCTGATCACCTTGTCGGCGTTCCACAGCAGGCTCGCGAGCGAGCCGGTAAGCCCGGCATAGAGGTAGACGGCGAGGAATGCGGCGGCACCGTACATTCGCTCAACCAGTCGTCCCACGTCCGCAAGCGCCCACATGTTGAAGGCGAGATGGATCACGCCGAAGTGCAGGAACATGGCGGTGAACAGGCGCCACCATTCGCCGTCTTTCGTCGCCGGACCGTAGTTCGCGCCCCAGGCGAGATGAATTTCCGGGTTTGGGGTCAAAAATCCGGCGCCTGCGCCCAGCATGAGGGCGAACACGACGACGTTCGCCGCCACGAGCGCGGGCGTTACCCGCGGGCGGGGCCCGAGCCGGAGCAATTGTGCGCCGAAATCTTCGCTCGACAAACGGCTAGCGGCTCTCGCCGGAGTCGGGCGGGGACAGCAGATCGTGCATCGCGGCGGGTGCAACGACGCCGAAGTGGCGATAGGCAAGCAGGGTTGCGACCCGCCCGCGTGAGGTGCGCTGCAGGTACCCCTGCTGGATCAGGTACGGCTCGAGCACGTCCTCGATCGTGTCGCGCTCCTCGCCAATTGCCGCCGCGAGATTCTCGATCCCGACGGGGCCGCCGGAAAACTTCTCGATCACGGCGAGCAGAAGCCTGCGATCCATCAGGTCGAGCCCGAGCACGTCGACGTCGAGCATTCCGAGCGCGGCATCCGCAACCACTTTGGACACCGTGCCGTCGGCCTTGACCTGCGCATAGTCGCGCACGCGGCGCAGGAGGCGGTTCGCGATGCGCGGCGTTCCACGCGAGCGGCGTGCAATCTCGAGTGCGCCCTCTTCCGCGAGCCTCACCTCGAGCAGCCGGGCAGAGCGATGCACGATCGCCGAGAGCTCCCCTTCGTCGTAGAACTCGAGCCGCGCCACGATGCCGAAGCGGTCGCGCAGCGGATTGGTCAGCATGCCGGCACGTGTGGTGGCGCCCACCAGGGTAAACGGCGGCAGGTCGAGCTTGATCGAGCGCGCCGCCGGCCCTTCCCCGATCATGATGTCGATCTGATAGTCCTCGAGCGCGGGATAGAGGATCTCCTCGACGACCGGCGACAGACGGTGAATCTCGTCGATGAACAGCACGTCACGCGGCTCCAGATTGGTAAGGATCGCGGCCAGATCGCCGGGACGTTCGAGCACCGGCCCGGAGGTCTGGCGCAGATTGACCCCCATCTCGCGCGCGATGATGTGGGCGAGAGTCGTCTTGCCCAGCCCCGGCGGTCCGAACAACAGCACATGATCGAGTGCCTCACTGCGCGCCCGGGCCGCCTCGATGAAGATCTCGAACTGGCCGCGCACCTTCTGCTGGCCGACATAGTCGGCCAGCGACGCCGGGCGCAGCGAACGTTCGGCCTGTTCCTCCTGCGCCGAGGTAGGCTTGGCCGAGATCAGGCGGTCGGTTTCTACGCTCACATCAGGATTTTGCCAGAGCCTTCAGCGCCGCGCGGATTCCGTCGGCAACTGCGATGCCCGGCGGCAGACCCTTCGCCGCCGCAAGCGCCTCCTTTTCGCTGTAGCCGAGCGCCACCAGCGCGTTCAGAACGTCGTCGCCCGCTCCCGCCGGGGTGCCGGCCGCGCCGGACAGCGGCTCAGCCAACTTGCCCTTGAGCTCGAGCAGCAGCCGCTCCGCGGTCTTCTTGCCGATTCCGGGGATCTTGGTCAACCGCGTCGTATCCTGGACCGCCACCGCGTGCGCCAGCTCGGCCACCGAAAGCCCCGAGAGCAGCGCAAGCGCGGTGCGCGCGCCGACGCCCGATATCCTGATGAGACGACGAAAAGCCGTGCGCTCTTCGACGCTGCCGAAGCCGTACAGCACGTGCGCGTCCTCGCGCACGGCGAGGTGGGTATGAAGCGTCACCATTTCACCCGTGGCAGGCAGGTTGAAGAAGGTGCTCATCGGCACGTCGACCTCGTAGCCGACGCCGGCGACATCGACCACTACCTGAGGCGGATGCTTGGACACCAGTCGGCCGACGAGTCTACCGATCATACGATGCGGCCTTTCTTTCTGCGCCTGCCGCCCAGGACGAGGCCGCCGAGACTGCCACCGTGGGCGTGGCAGATCGCGCAGGCGAGCGCGTCCGCCGCGTCGGGGCTGGGATCGCCCTGCAGATCGAGCAGCCGCCTGACCATGTGCTGCACCTGCTCTTTGCTCGCGTGACCGTTGCCGACTACGGCTTGTTTGACCTGCAGCGCAGTGTACTCGGCCACGGCAAGTCCCGCGACGACGGCCGCGCAAATGGCGGTGCCGCGCGCCTGACCGAGCGCAAGCGTTGACTGGGGGTTGACGTTGACGAACACCTTCTCGACGGCGGCCACCTGAGGCCCGCTGGCCGCGATCACCTGCGCCAATCCGTCAAGAATAACTTTGAGGCGCCCGGCAAGCTCGCCTGCAGCGGTCCTTACGCAACCACTGGTCACGTAGGCGAGTTTGGCACCGCGTTTGTCGATGACACCGAATCCCGTGACCTGGAGCCCTGGGTCGATACCGAGGATGCGCACGTTCGCGCTCAGGCGTCTTCCAGCACGGCGGTGGTGTGGACGTTCTGGACGTCGTCCAGGCTCTCGAGCGCATCCAGCAGCCGGCGCATGCGCCCCGCCTCCTCGCCCTCGAGCGCAGCCTCGGTGGCCGCCTTCTGAGTGATTTCGGCGAACTCGGGCTTCAGGCCCGACTTTTCGAACGCCGCTTTCACCGCCGGGAAATCCCCCGGCGAGCAAACTACCTCGACCGACCCGTCCTCGTTGGTGAGCACATCGTCCGCCCCCGCATCGAGCGCCGCCTCCATCACCTTGTCCTCGCTGGTGCCAGGCGCGAATACGAACTGCCCGCAATGCCGAAACAGATACGCGACCGAGCCGTCCGACCCGAGGTTGCCGCCGTTTTTCGTAAAGGCATGCCGTACGTCGGCGACCGTGCGCGTGCGGTTGTCGGTCATGCAGTCGACCATGACGGCCGCCCCTCCGGGACCGTAGCCCTCGTAGCGAATCTCCTCGTAAGCCGCGCCCTCGAGCTCACCGGTCCCGCGCTGGATCGCGCGCTTAATGTTGTCGCCCGGCATATTGCTCTCGCGCGCCGTATCGACCGCGAGCCGCAGACGCGGGTTGCTTCCCGGATCCCCGCCGCCCAGGCGCGCCGCCACGGTGATCTCCTTGATCAGGCGGGTGAAGATCTTGCCCCGCTTGGCGTCCTGGCGCCCCTTGCGGTGCTGTATGTTCGCCCACTTGCTGTGACCTGCCATGCGCTAGTATCTCGACGAAATAGGGAATCTTACCGCCATGCCCCGACCGCTGCTCGTCGCCAAGACGGCGAAAACTGAACTGTGCCTGCTTCCCGGACTCGCGAACCGGCACGGCCTGATCACCGGCGCCACAGGAACCGGCAAGACGGTCACGCTGCAGACTCTGGCCCAAGCGTTCAGCGCCATCGGGGTGCCGGCGTTCATGGCAGACGTAAAGGGCGACCTCTCAGGCATGGCAAAGGCCGGCGGCGAAAACGCCAAGGTCGCCGAGCGCGCCAAGCGGCTAGGTCTCGATCTTCGATACGAAGCCTGTCCGGTCGTGTTCTGGGACGTGTTCGGAGAAGCAGGCCATCCCGTGCGCGCGACGATTTCGGACATGGGCCCGCTGCTGCTGGCGCGCATACTGGGCCTAAACGACACCCAGGAAGGGGTGCTGCAGCTCGTATTCAAGATCGCGGACGACGCCGGGATGCTGCTGCTCGATGCCAAGGACCTGCGCGCGATGCTGCAGTTCGTGGGCGAGAACTCGGGTCAGTTCACCACCGAATACGGCAACGTCTCGGCAGCCTCGATCGGCGCCATTCAGCGCGGCCTGCTCGCATTGGAGAGCCAGGGGGCAGACAAGTTCTTCGGCGAGCCGATGCTCGACATCGCGGATCTTATGCAGACCGCCGACGGCGGGCGCGGCGTGGTCAACATCCTCGCCGCGGACCGCCTCATGAATTCGCCCAAGCTTTACGCGACATTCCTGTTGTGGATGCTCTCCGAGCTGTTCGAGCAGCTGCCCGAGATCGGCGACCCGGACAAGCCCGGACTGGTGTTCTTCTTCGACGAGGCGCACCTGCTGTTCGACGACGCGCCCAAGGCGTTGCTGGAGAAGATCGAGCAGGTAGTGAGGCTGATCCGTTCCAAGGGCGTGGGCGTGTACTTTGTGACCCAGAATCCGCTCGACATCCCGGAGTCGGTGCTCGGCCAGCTCGGCAACCGGGTGCAGCACGCGCTGCGAGCATTCACGCCCAAGGACCAGAAAGCCGTCAAGGCGGCCGCGGACACGCTGCGCCCGAACCCGGCGCTCAAGGTGGAGCAAGCCATTACCGAGCTCGGCGTGGGCGAGGCGCTGGTGTCGCTGCTGGACGAAAAGGGGCGCCCGAGCATGGTCGAGCGCGCACTGGTGGTGCCGCCGGCCAGCCAGATCGGTCCGCTCGGTGATTCCGAGCGCCGGCAGATCATTGCGTCGTCGGTGATCTACGGTCACTACGAAAAGTCAGTCGACCGCGAATCGGCCTACGAGAAGCTCAAGGCGAGGACGGAGCAGAAGCAGGGCGAAGCGGCCGCCCCCACGGCCGCAGCCGGCAGCGGCACCGGACAGGTGCTGTCCGACCTGCTGTTCGGCAAGACCGGGCCGCGCGGCGGCAAGCAGTCGCGCGGCATCTTCGAGGCGATGGCCACGAGCGCCGCGCGCTCGATCGGCTCGGGGGTCGGGCGCGAGATCCTGCGCGGCGTACTCGGATCGATCCTCGGCAAGAGACGCTAGCGGCTTTTGCCGGCCGCAGGCAGCCGGCGGCGCGCTGGTAATCTTCGGGGATCTGCTCGTATCGATGAAAAGGAGCTAGGCATGGATCTCGGAATCAAAGGCAGGACCGCGCTGGTGTGCGCGGCATCCAAGGGACTGGGCAAAGGCTGCGCGACAGCGCTCGGGCGGGAAGGCGTCAACCTGGTGATCACGGCGCGTGGCCAGGAAGCGCTCGAGGCCACCGCCGAGGAGATCCGCAAGTCAACCGGAGCCAAGGTGACCGCGGTTGCGGGCGATATCACCACGCCGGAAGGACGCGCTGCCGCGCTGGCGGCCTGCCCTCAACCGGACATCCTGGTCAACAACGCCGGCGGCCCGCCTCCGGGAGACTTCCGCAACTGGTCGCGCGACGACTGGATCAAGGCGCTCGACGGCAACATGCTCACGCCGATCGAGCTGATCAAGTCGGTGATCGACGGCATGATCGCGCGCAAGTTCGGCCGCATCGTCAATATCACCTCGGGCGCGGTAAAGATGCCGATCCCCGAGCTCGGCATGTCCAACGGGGCGCGTACCGGCCTGACCGGCTTCGTCGCCGGCCTGTCGCGTGCGGTGGCCCAGCACAACGTCACCATCAACAACCTGCTTCCTGGGCCGTTCGACACCGACCGGTTGCGCTCGAACATGGAGTTCAACGCGAAAAAACTGGGTAAAACCGCGGCCGAGCTGGCGAAACAGCGTGCCGACGCCAATCCATCGAAGCGCTTCGGCACGGTCGAGGAATTCGGCGACGCCTGCGCGTTCCTGTGCAGCGCACACGCGGGCTATATCGTAGGGCAGAACCTGCTGCTGGACGGGGGCGCTTTCCCGGGAACCTTCTAGCCCGGGGTGTCCGACGCCGGGATCGAAGCGGTAAAATTCACGGTTCAACGTACCGGAGGACTTATGAACGCTCCGTCCCACGCCAGCCTGCCGGCCCTCGATCTCAAGGACCCCAAACTTTTCCGCGAACACTGCTATATCGACGGTGCCTGGGTCGCCGCCGATTCGAAGAAGACCTTCTCCGTCGACAATCCCGCTAGCGGAGAGATCATCGGCAACGTGCCCGATATGGGCGCGGCAGAAGCAAAGCGCGCGATCGACGCCGCCGACAAAGCCTGGCCGGCGTGGCGCGCCAAGACCGCGAAGGAGCGCGCCGCGATTCTGCGCAAGTGGTTCGACCTGATGATGGCCAATCAGGACGACCTGGGGCTGATTCTCACCACCGAGCAGGGCAAGCCGCTCGCCGAGGCGAAAGGCGAGATCGCCTACGGCGCCTCGTTCATCGAGTGGTTCGCCGAGGAAGCCAAGCGCGTCTACGGCGACGTCATCCCGGCGCACCAGGCCGACAAGCGGATCCTGGTGCTCAAGCAACCGATCGGCGTGTCGGCAATGATCACGCCGTGGAATTTCCCGAACGCGATGATCACGCGCAAAGCGGCACCCGCGCTCGCCGCCGGATGCACCGTCGTCATCAAGCCCGCCGAGCAGACGCCTTTCTCCGCGCTCGCAATGGCCGAATTGGCCGAGCGGGCCGGCATTCCCAAGGGCGTTTTCAACGTGGTCACGGGCGACGCGCCAACCATCGGCAAGGAGATGTGCGCCAATCCGACGGTGCGCAAGGTTTCGTTCACCGGATCGACCGAGGTGGGACGCATCCTGATGCGCCAATCGGCCGACACGATCAAGAAGCTCTCTCTCGAGCTGGGAGGCAACGCTCCATTCATCGTCTTCGACGACGCCGACCTGGACGCTGCGGTCGAAGGCGCGATCGCGAGCAAGTACCGCAACGCGGGCCAGACCTGCGTCTGCGCCAACCGCATCTACGTTCAAGACAAGGTCTATGACGCCTTCGCCGCGAAGCTGGCGGAGAAGGTCAAGAGTTTCACCGTCGGCGCCGGCACGGAGAGCGGCGTCGTGATCGGCCCGCTGATCGACCAGCAGGGTATGAAGAAGGTCGAGGAGCACGTCGCAGACGCGACCGCCAAGGGCGCCAAGGTCATGCTCGGCGGCAAGGCGCACAGCCGCGGCGGCCTCTTTTTCGAACCGACCATCCTGACCGGCGTGACGCAGCAGATGCGCGTATCAAACGAGGAAACCTTCGGTCCGGTAGCGCCGCTTTACCGCTTCAAGACCGACGACGAGGCGATCGCGATGGCGAACGCCACCGAGTTCGGCCTTGCGGGCTACTTCTACAGCCGGGACATCGGCCGCATCTTCCGCGTCGCAGAGCGGATGGAGACCGGCATGGTGTGCGTCAACAGCGGGATCCTCTCGACCGAAGTGGCCCCCTTCGGCGGCGTCAAGCAATCCGGCCTCGGTCGCGAAGGCTCGAAGTACGGCATTGAGGAGTATCTCGAGGTGAAGTACCTGCTGCTCGGAGGCATCTGAGCGCCGGATTGACCGGCGTCAAGGGCCTTTCCCGGCGCGCTGCTAGCCTTGGCTGGTCACTCTTGGCCAGCCAAGGAGCAGAAAATGAAAGCGAATGTAGGCGGGGTCGACAAGGCGCTGCGCATCATCGTCGGGATCGGTTTGTTGGCCCTCATCTTCCTGGTCGAAGGTCCGGCGAAGTGGTGGGGCCTGGTAGGGCTGGTTCCGCTCGGGACGGGACTGTTCAGCTTCTGCCCGCTCTACGGGCTGCTCGGCTTCTCGACCTGTTCGCCGCAGAACAAGGGCGCCTGAACGCTCAAACGCGCGTACGCGGCCCGATATTCGCGCGCAAGTCGATCGACCACCTCGGCGGTCGTGGGAACGGCGTCTATGGCACCCACGCCTTGACCGGCGCTCCAGATGTCGCGCCAGACCTTCTTCTCGACGTTGCCGCCCGAGCCGAAGTTCATCGTTTTCTTGTCCGCCAGCGGCAGGTTGTCCGGATCGAGACCAGCGGCGGCCACACTCGGGCGCAGATAATTGCCGTGCACGCCGGTGAATAGCGGCGTGTAGACGATATCCGCTGCCGCGGCATCGACAAGCATGTTCTTGTATTCCGGCCTGGCGTTCGCCTCGCGCGTCGCGATGAAGCGGGTGCCGACGTACGCCAGGTCTGCGCCCGCGGCCTGGGCCGCGAGCACCGCTTCTCCGGTGCTGATCGCCCCGGCGAGCAGAATCGTACCGCCGAAGAAGCGCCGTACCTCCTGTATGAGCGCGAACGGGCTCAGCATACCGGCGTGCCCTCCGGCGCCGGCGCAGACCAGAATCAGGCCGTCGACGCCTGCCTGCATCGCCCTGCGCGCGTGCCGCACGCTGATCACGTCGTGGAATACCAGCCCGCCCCAATCGTGAACGCGCGGCACGATCTCGTCTGGCGCGCGCAGCGACGTGATCACGATCGGCACGCGGAACCGCTCGCACACTTCCATGTCATGCCCGAGTCGATCATTCGACGCATGCACGATCTGGTTCACCGCAAACGGAGCGGCATGGTCGCAGGCCGCCAGCCCGGAGGAGATGCGCCGAAGCCAGATCTGAAGCTGCTCCTTCGGGCGCGCGTTCAGCGCCGGGAAGGAACCGACTATCCCTGCCTTGCACTGCGCGATGACCAGATCGGGATTCGATACGATGAACAGTGGTGATCCGACGACCGGCAGGCGCAAGCGGCCCTGCAACAGCGCGGGAACGGGCATGGCGGCTCTCCGCAGGATGTGATGGCTCTGGGTGCGCCGCAAGTATCGCACGCGCTGCGCAGAGGTTCGGACTGCTAGAATACCGCCCTTGCAGCGCTCCCCGCCATGTCCCGCCTGATCCGCAACATCGCCATCATCGCCCACGTCGACCACGGCAAGACGACGCTAGTCGACAAGCTGCTGCATCAGGCCGGCGCGTTCGCCGCGCACGAGCGCGTGGCCGAGCGCGTGATGGATTCGAACGACATCGAGCGCGAGCGGGGTATCACCATCTTCGCCAAGAACTGCGCTGTGGACTACGCGGGTGTGCACATCAACATCGTCGACACCCCCGGACACGCCGATTTCGGCGGCGAGGTCGAACGCGTGCTGGGTATGGTCGACGGGGTCCTCCTGCTCGTGGACGCGGTGGAAGGTCCGATGCCGCAGACGCGCTTCGTAACCAAGAAGGCGCTTGCGCTCGGGCTCAAGCCGATCGTGGTCGTGAACAAGGTCGACCGCGACGGGGCGCGTCCGGACTGGGTGGTGAACAACACGTTCGAGCTGTTCGACAAGCTCGGCGCCAGCGAGCAGCAGCTCGACTTTCCCGTCGTGTATGCCTCCGCGCTGCAGGGCTGGGCCTCGCTGGATTCCGCGCAACGCGGACAGGACATGCGGCCGCTTTTCGAGACTATCCTGGAGAGGGTCCCCGCGCCGATGGACGTCGACGCAGACGGCCCGCTGCAGCTGCAGATTTCGGCACTCGACTATTCGAGCTACGTCGGGCGCATCGGGATCGGGCGCATCCGTCGCGGCCGACTCAAACCCGCGAGCGAGGTCATGGTGATGCTGCCGGGGCAGGCCCCTTTGCGTGCCAAGGTCGCCCAGGTGTTCGGCTTCAGCGGCCTGGAGCGCGTGCCGCTGGGCGAGGCGGTCGCGGGCGATATCGTGCAGTTTACCGGCGTCGACGAGCTCGCCATCGGCTGCACGCTTTGCGACCCGGATCATCCCGATGCCCTGCCCACGCCGCGGGTGGACGAGCCGACGATCACGATGAACTTCCAGGTGAATTCATCGCCTTTCGCGGGCACCGAGGGAAGATTTCTCACCAGCCGCCAGATCCGCGAGCGGCTGATGCGCGAGCTGTTTACGAACGTTGCGTTGCGGGTCGAGGACACTAGCGATGCGGACGTGTTCCTGGTTTCGGGGCGGGGCGAGCTGCACCTGACGATCCTGGTCGAAAACATGCGGCGCGAGGGCTACGAAGTGGCCGTCAGCCGACCGCGCGTGATTACCCGCACGGAGGACGGCGTCCTGCAGGAGCCGTTCGAGCTGCTGACTCTCGATGTCGAGGAAACGCACCAGGGGCCCGTGATGGAGGCGCTCGCCGGACGCCGCGGCGAAATGGTCGACATGGTGCCGGACGGCCGGGGTCGCGTGCGGCTGGATTACCGCATCCCCGCGCGGGGATTGATCGGTTTCCAGGGCGAGTTCATGAATCTGACCCGCGGCAACGGAATCCTCAGCCACGTGTTCGACGACTACGGACCCTGGAAGGGCGATATGCCGGGGCGGCGCAATGGCGCCATGGTGTCGCAGGAAGACGGCGTCGCGGTCGGCTACGCGCTGTTCAACCTACAGGAGCGGGGCAGGTTGTTCGTCAGTCCGGGCGACAAAGTCTACGAGGGCATGATCGTTGGCATCCATAGCCGCGACAGCGATCTCGTGGTGAACCCGATCAAGAACAAGAAGCTGACCAACGTGCGCGCGTCGGGCAAGGATGAAAACGTGCTGCTGACCCCGCCGGTGAAGGTGACGCTGGAATTCGCGATCGAGTTCATCGAGGATGACGAGCTGGTGGAAGTGACGCCCAGGACCATTCGCATCCGCAAGCGGCATCTGACCGAGAACGAACGCAGACGCGCCGTGCGTGCGGCAGCCGTCGCGTAGTCGGCCAGCCATGGGGCGTCTCCTGTGGCAGACGCTTGCGGTTGCGGCCTCAGTGCTGGGATTCTGGGGCAGCGCACAGGCGGCCAACTGCCTGAAGCCTTCAGGATGGTACGCGACCGACGCAGACGGTGCGCGACCCGTGCGTGGCGCGAACGTGCTGAAGGAGATGGCGCGCCGGAAAGTCGTCCTCCTGGGCGAGCGGCACGACAACGCCGATCACCATGCCTGGCAGCTGGCGACACTGGGCGCGCTGCACATCCTGCGGCCGCGGATGGTGATCGGATTCGAAGCGTTCCCGCGCCGCGCTCAGCCGGTGCTGGACAAATGGATCGCCGGCCGACTTTCGGAGCGGCAGTTGCTTGAGCAGGCGGATTGGGAGAAGGTTTGGGGCTTTCCGGCGGATCTCTATCTGCCGCTGTTTCGATTTGCGCGCATCAACGGGATCCCGATGCGGGCATTGAACGTCGACAACGAGCTCATCCAGGCAATATCGGAACAAGGATGGGACTCCGTTCCGGCCTCGCAGAAGGAGGGGGTCACGCGCCCCGCCCGACCCTCGCCGGCCTACCTCGATGACCTCTACGAGGTCTACAGACTCCACCCGGAGGCCGCGGATCCGCAAAAGGCCGGTCGCAAAAGCCCCGATTTTCTGCATTTCGTCGATTCGCAGACGACCTGGGACCGCGCCATGGCGCAGGGGCTCGCGGATGCGGCACATGCCTCGAGCGGCGCCGATCGCGCCCTGGTGGTCGGCATCATGGGCAGCGGGCATATCCGCTATGGCCGCGGCGTCGCGCGCCAGTTGCGCGACCTCGGCGTCGAAAGCGTCGGCATGCTCTTGCCCATGCCAGCGAGCGAAGAGTGCGCGAAGCTCGACGGCATCGCCGACGCCGTGTTCGCGATACCGAAGCTGCCGTCCTCCGCGCCGCCACCTCCGCGCCTAGGCATACGCATCGAGCAGACCAAGGACGGCGTCGACATCCTCAACGTGGTCGAAGGCAGCCTCGCCGAGAAAACCGGCCTGCGAGTCGGCGACCGATTCGTTTCTATCGCGGGCACCAAAGTCGCGCGCGTCAGCGGCGTGATTCGTGCGGTTCGCGAACAGCCTGCGGGCACCTGGATGCCGATGCGCATTCGACGCGGCGGGCAGGAACTCGAACTGGTGGTCAAGTTCCCGCCCGAGAAATGATTCGGCCCTGGCGCCAGGCACTGCTGCTCGCGAGCATGCTGGCGCCGCAGCTCGCGTTCGGCAGCGCGGCGCACCTCGCTCTCGACGTGCAGCTCGACCCCGCGTCCCGGGCGCTTCATGTGACGGCCGAGACGAAGACACCGGGGACAGCCCGCTTCGAGCTGAATCGGGGACTCGCCATCCGTTCGGCAAGCGTCGACGGCGTCTCCGCCGCCGTCGAGCTCGAGAGCAGCGACGCCAAGGTCAATGTGTGGCGCATTTCCGGAAGCCAGCCCGGGACGCTGCGAATCGACTACGGCGGCACACTACCCGCGCTCGACCGCTCCCTCGACTACCGGGCCGTGCTGCGAATGACCCGCGCGATGGTCTCGCCCGCCGGCAGTTACCTGCCCGCCGCAAGCGACTGGTATCCGGTCGGCGACGGGCCATTCAGCTATAGCGTCCGGCTCTCGCTACCGCGCGATCAGCGCGGACTTGTGCCGGGGCGGCTGGTCGACGAAGAGGTATCGGCTGGGCGTTACCGCGCGAGTTTCGAGTTCGACCACCCGGCCGAAGGCATCGAGCTTATGGCGGGACCGTACGTCGTGAGCGAGAAATTGCTGCGACGGCCCGGGGCGGCGCCGCTGCGCCTGCGAACCTACTTCTACCGTGAACTCGAGCCGCTCGCCGCGGGCTATCTGACGGACAGCCAGCGCTACATCGAGCGCTATAGCAAGATGATCGGCCGCTACCCGTTTGCCTCGTTTTCGGTCGTCGCGAGCCCGCTGCCGACCGGGTTCGGCATGCCGACACTCACCTATCTGGGCGCGTCGGTACTGAAGCTGCCGTTCATCCGCGGCACTTCGCTCGGGCACGAGGTGCTGCACAACTGGTGGGGAAACGGCGTATACGTCGATTACTCCAGCGGCAATTGGAGCGAAGGGCTCACAACCTTCATGGCGGATTACGCATACAAGGAGGAGGCCTCGCCGGAGGCGGCACGCGAGACCCGCCTCGCCTGGCTGCGTGACTACGCAGCGGTGCCCGCAGGCGGGCAGCCGTCCTTGGCCCAGTTCCGCTCGCGCGCACACGGCAGTGCCGCCGCTGTGGGCTATGGCAAGTCGGCGATGGTGTTCTTCATGTTGCGCGACGCCATCGGCAGGAAGGCCTTCGCAGAGGGAGTACGAGAATTCTGGCGCACGAACCGCTTCCGGGCCGCCTCTTGGGGAGACCTTCAGGCGGCGTTCGAACGTGCATCGGGACGCGATCTTTCCTGGTTCTTCGCGCAGTGGATCAGTCGCGCTGGCGCTCCGAGATTACGCATCGCGTCGGCCAGATTCGCGGCCACACGCGACGCGACCGTCCTGGAACTCAAATTCACGCAATCGACACCGCCATACCGGTTGCGGGTGCCGGTAGAGATCGTCACCGGTTCAAGCACACAAACCCGCTCGATCGAGATCACGCGTGCGCACCAGACCGCACTGCTGCGCCTGGCGCGTGCCCCTGACGGCGTGCGCCTCGACCCGGGGCTGCGCCTATGGCGCGTGCTTGATCCCGCGCAGTTGCCGCCGATCCTGCGGCAGTGGATCCTGGCGCGCGCCCCACGGGTTGCGTTGGCTTCGCGTGGGGTAAATGTCGGGCGGGCGGCGAAGGTCCTGGCGCGGTCGTTCTTCGAGAATCCCGCGCGCACCGTGGCCGTCGACGAGATTTCCGGCGGCAGCGAACCCGTCCTGCTCATCGGTCTGAATGCAGATATCGACGCGGCGCTTGCGCGCCTCGGCCTGCCGACGAGACCGGAAGCGCTCATAGGACGCGGCAGCGCCCAGGTCTGGACGGTCCGCCGTGCCGCTGGCAAGCCGCCCGTCGCCGTCGTGTCGGTGCGCAACCTGCCCTCACTGCTTGCGCTCGCGCGTCCCCTGCCGCATTACGGCGCGCGGAGCTACGTGGTATTCGATGGACCGCGCGCGGTTGCGCGCGGGATCTGGCCGGCGCCGGGGCGCCTGATTCGGGTATCGCGCTGAACCACTAGCCGAGCTTCAGGCGCATCGGCCGCATGGATGAGAACTGGAATCCGAGGTCCCGGTACAGCGCCTGGGCGCGCTCGTTGCCGGGGTCGGTCAGCAGGGTGATCCGCAGCACCCCTTCGGCATGCGCCCGTGCCGCGAGGTGTTCAAGCAACATCCGGCCAATCCCCTGGCCGCGGCGATCCGGTCGCACCACCACATCCTCCAGCAACGCCGCCCTGCCTCCCTCTGCCGTGCTCACCGTGTAGAGCAGGCTCGCCATTGCGATGACGCTCGCGCCCTCGCGCACGACGTAAATTCGGCCAATCGACGGGGCCGACAGGATTTCGCGCAGGGCACGGCGCTGCTTTTCCGAGTCCGGCGCAAAGTCGGCCTCCTGCGTCAGCAGCAGGCCGAGCAACTCGGTCAATTGCAGGAGGTCTTCGCTCCGCGCGACGTCAAGCGTAAGCGAGGGTTCCCTTCCGGAAGTCATGGGCAATAGTGCCGGATAATTCGGACTGAGTCGCCACAGCACGACGGTTTTCGTCACTTTTTATGGAGAAGTGAGAAATAGGCCGTATGTATCTTCGCGACGAATCGATAGCGTCTCTACATGGACTCGCGCCGAACAGGATTCCTGACCCGGTTGCCGGTGATGATCGGTGCGTTGGTCGTGTCCGGAGGCCTGGCTGGGATTGGGGCTCTGAGCCGGCATGGCGACGCGGCATTGGAAAGATCGACGGCATCGGCAATCTCGGCTCGCTCCGGCTGCCACTATTGCGGCATTGTCGAACGAGTACGGGAAGTAGCAATTTCCCCGCCGCACTATGGCGTTAGCACTGTCGCCGCGGGGCGCGATGAAGCGATCGTGATACTGCTAAGCGCGTTGAGCGGCGCAACAGTTACGGCTCGCCAATCCAAGGTTTACGAAGTGAGCGTCCGGATGGACGATGGCTCGATCCGCGCAGTGAGGGGCGGTCGCATGCCGGAGTGGAAGCTGGGCGATCGGGTCAAGGTCGTCAAAGACCAAGTCGAGCCGTTGTCTTAACGCCGGGCTCACAAACGATGCGAAGACTCTTGTGCGCGATCCTGCTTGCCAGCGCATCAGCGGCTTACGCCGCGGACTGGCAGCTGGTGAGTGAAAGACTTTCGGCTGGCAATTCAGTCAAGGATTACGTCGATACATCGACGCTTCGGCAAGGGATCCAGTCCAAAATTCGATATATGCGCATGACTAAGTACGCGCCGCCGAAACAGGCCGGCGGTCTCGCATACAGGGCTCGCCGCACCCAGGAAACGGTGGACTGCATCGCGCGAACGGTGACTCTGGACGCCGTCGTCTATTTCGACGACGACGGACGCCCTCTCGGTGAGCTTCGGCCAAGCTCCTTGCCCAGGCCCATCGTTCCGAAGTCTAGCGCCGACGCAATTCGACAGTTTGTCTGCCAATCCGCATCGCAACGGTAACGCGACGCCCGGGGCTACTACACGTTGAAGCGGAAGTGCATCACGTCGCCGTCCTTGACGACGTATTCCTTACCTTCCACGCGAAGTTTGCCGGCCTCCTTGGCGCCTTGTTCGCCTCTGGAGGCGACAAAATCCGAATACGCCACCACCTCGGCACGGATGAAACCGCGCTCGAAGTCCGTATGGATCACCCCGGCGGCCTGCGGCGCGGTGGCGCCGACCGCGACTGTCCACGCGCGCACCTCCTTCGGCCCGGCAGTGAAGTAGGTCTGCAGGCCCATCAAGGCGTAGCCCGCACGGATGACGCGACTCAGCCCTGGCTCTTCCATCCCCATGTCGGCGAGGAATACCTTCTTATCCTCCTCCGACATGTCGGCGATCTGTGCTTCCAGAGCGGCGCAGATTGCCACCACCGGCGCACCTTCTTTGGCAGCGTGCGCCTCCACCGCCTCAAGCAGCGGATTGTCGCGAAAGCCGTTTTCGTTGACGTTCGCAACATACATGGTCGGCTTCATCGTAAGCAGAAACAACGGCTTCAGAACTGCGAGCTCTTCCTTCGAGAGGTCCACCGTACGCGCCGGACGGCCCGCATTAAGCGCCGCGACCACTTTCTCGAGTACCGCCACGAGACGCTGCGCTTCTTTGTCGCCACCCGCCTTCGCGACCTTCGCGTTGCGCGCGAGCTGCTTCTCCACGGTTTGCAGGTCCGCGAGCGCAAGTTCGGTAACGATAGTCTCTATGTCGGAGACCGGATCGACCTTCCCGGACACATGCACCACGTTCGGGTCTTCAAAACAGCGCACGACGTGCGCGATGGCGTCGGTCTCTCGGATGTTGGCGAGGAACTGATTGCCAAGACCCTCGCCCTTCGACGCTCCCGCAACCAGGCCAGCGATGTCGACGAACTCGACGACCGCCGGAATCACCTTTTGCGGCTTGGCTATCTCTACCAGGGCGTCGATCCGCCGATCGGGCACCTCGACGATGCCAACATTAGGCTCAATGGTGCAGAACGGGTAATTTTCGGCCGCGATTCCGGCTTTGGTAAGCGCGTTGAAAAGCGTCGACTTGCCGACGTTCGGCAGACCCACGATGCCGCATTTGAGGCTCAAGCTCTTTCCTTTGTGTGCAACTTCAGCATTGCGCCCTGCAAGTCACCCCCCAGGCATTGGGGCAGCACCTCGAGCGATTTGTCGATCGCACGGTCAATATCCTCTCGTTCCTCCGCGGGCGGCTTTCTCAGCACGTAATCCGCCACCAGGTTCTTGTCGCCGGGGTGGCCAATGCCTATACGCAGACGCCAGAAGTCCAGCGCCCCGATGCGTGCGGCGATGTCCTTCAAGCCGTTATGGCCCGCGACGCCGCCCCCCTGTTTCATCTTCGCGATGCCCGGAAGGAAATCCAGCTCATCGTGCGCCACCAGAATCTCGGCTGCGGGAATCTTGAAGAACCCCGCAAGCAGAGCCACCGCTTTGCCGCTGACATTCATGTAGGTCTGCGGCAGCACCAGCCATGCGCCGCTCGGCTCGTGGCGGCCGACGTAGGCGTGGTACTTCGCCTCGTTTTTCAGCGCTATGGTTTCGCGCGCGGCAAAGCGCTCGACGAGCCAGAACCCCGCGTTGTGACGCGTGCGCTCGTACTGCTTTCCCGGATTGCCGAGGCCGACGATTAGGCGAATGCCCGCCATGCTTGCCCAAAGAGAAAAGACGGCAAGGACCTTCAAGCCCCTGCCGCCCGTTTTCGTCAGCGGGGTTATTTCTTCTCTTTCTTCTCGCCCGCCTTCTCGGCGGCGGCGCCTTCGGGCGCCTTCTCCGGTGCTGCCTGCGCGGAGGCCGGCACTTCGGAAGCGGCCGGCGCGGCCTCCTCCGCAGGCGCCTCTTCTTCGGCGACAAGCGTCGGCAGAAGGACCGTCGCGACAACAGGGTTCTCCCCCTTGTGCAAAATCGCTTCGACGCCGTTCGGCAGCTTGATGTCTCTTGCGTGGATCGAGTCGCCTACGGCGAGCTCGCTCATGTCGATTTCCACGTACTCAGGAAGATCGTCCGGCAAACAGGCGATGTTGAGCTCGTTCATCACGTGACTCGCCACTCCGCCCTGCTGCTTCACGCCCGGCGACTTTTCGGCGTTGATGAAGTGCAGCGGCACCTTCATGTTGATCTTTCTGTCCTTGGAGACGCGCTGGAAGTCGACGTGCTGTACTTCCGCCTTGAACGGATGCATGTTGAAGGTGCGCAGCAGCACCTGCTCGGCCCCCCCTTCCAACTTCAGCGTCAAAATCGAGGCGTGGAACGCCTCGGTGTGCAGCTTCTTGAGAAGATCCTTGTGATCGAGCTCGATATTGACCGGCTGCGTGTCTCCGCCGTAGACGATGCCTGGAACCTTGCCCGCACGACGCAGGCGGCGGCTCGCACCCGTGCCCTGCGCATCGCGCTTGGTGGCGTTGATTTCGATTTTCATGTTCACTCCTTCGCATGTTCCGCCAGGTCCGCGACCAGACACAGGCAGGGTTGATAAACCTGATTACTCGATGAACAACGAGCTCACCGACTCCTCTGTGAATATCCTCAAAATCGTCTCCGCCAGCAGCGTCGCAACCGACAGCTGCCGGATCTTGGCGCACGCCTGCGCTTCTTCGCTAAGCGGGATCGTGTCCGTCACCACCAGCTCGTCCATATCCGAACTCGAGATCCGCCCTACCGCGCCCCCGGAGAGCACTGCGTGCGTGCAATAGGCGACCACCTTGGTGGCTCCTTCCTGTTTCAGTACCTGAGCGGCCTTGCACAGCGTTCCGGCCGTATCGACCATGTCGTCCATGATCACACAAGTGCGTCCGTCCACTTCGCCGATCACATTCATGACCTCGGACACGTTTGCGCGCGGCCGCCGCTTATCGATGATCGCGAGGTCGGACTCGAGCCGCTTGGCGAGGGCCCTGGCCCGCACCACACCCCCCACGTCCGGTGACACGACGATCAGATTCTCGTAGCGTTGCTTCCATACGTCCCCGAGCAGAAGCGGCGCCGCATAGATATTGTCAACCGGAATGTCGAAGAAGCCCTGAATCTGGTCCGCGTGCAGATCCATGGTCAGTACGCGCGCGACCCCTACGGAAGTAAGCATGTTTGCGATCACCTTGGCGCTGATCGCAACGCGTGCGGAGCGCGGCCGGCGGTCCTGGCGCGCGTAGCCGAAGTAGGGAATCGCGGCGGTGACGCGCGCCGCCGAAGAGCGCCTCAGCGCGTCGACCATCACGAGCAGTTCCATCAGGTTGTCGTTGGTCGGGGCGCAGGTGGATTGCAGCACAAATACGTCCTTGCCGCGCACGTTCTCCAGCAGCTCGACCAGCACCTCGCCGTCGGAAAATTTGCCCACTATCGCGCGGCCCAGCGAAATATTGAGATGGCGCGTCACGTCCTGCGCGAGGCGCGGGTTCGCGTTGCCGGTGAATACCATCAGTCGCTCGAGCGACGTGCCGACCATCTTGATTGGTCCAGTGCTAGTGAGTGGCTGGGGAGCCAGGATTCGAACCTGGGAATGCCGGAATCAAAATCCGGTGCCTTAACCAGCTTGGCGACTCCCCAACTTGCTTCAGATGTGCGGGAAACGCCCCGCACATCCTCATTCTGCCCAGTCGTAGAGCGGATGGCGTTGGAGGCCCGATGTCACAAAGCCCCGCATCGTCTCCGGCAACTGCGACTGGAGAGCTTGCGCCTTGCCTAGTTCGGTGAATTCGGCGAACACACAAGCCCCTGATCCCGTCATGCGGGCCTCCGCCGCATGCTGCCTGAGCCACGCGAGGTGCGCCGCGACGTCGGGGAAATTGGCGACCACGACCGGTTCAAGGTCGTTCCTTCCTTGCCCCGACAAAAAGGGCGGTATTTTGAGTTGTTTCGTATCTCGTGTCAACGCGGGATCCGAGAAGATTTCTTTCGTAGAAACCGCAACTTGAGGTGCCAAAACAAGGTACCACGCGGGCGGCAGGCTTAGCGCCGCTAAGCGCTCGCCAATGCCCTCTCCCACGGCGTTTTCGCCGAACAGAAACAACGGCACATCGGCCCCGAGCCGCAGGCCCAGCCGCATCAGCTCGTCGCGCGGCAAGTTCAGATCCCAGAGGCGGTTGAGCACGAGCAGCACCGTCGCCGCATCGGAGGACCCGCCGCCCAATCCGCCGCCGATGGGCAGAGTCTTCTCCAGGGCGATCTCGGCGCCGAGCAGGCGCGCGGCGGGCCCTATGCGCGTTACGGCGTAGTCTTTCAGCAGACGGGCGGCGCCGAGCGTCAGGTCTTGCGCCTCGGCCAAGTTCGCGTGGGGCTCGCCGCGACGAAGCTCGCTGTCGGAACGCACCCGAATACCCACCCTGTCGCAGCGGTCGATCAGGCGGAACACCGTCTGCAACAGGTGATAGCCGTCGTCGCGGCGGCCCAGTACATGCAGCATCAGGTTGAGCTTTCCGGGTGCCGGATACCACTTCAGCTCCGTCATGGCCGGGTCTGCCATTCGCTGATGGCCAGCCGTATCTCCAGTCCGGGATAGGTCAGGCGCAGGCGTGTGGGCAACGCACTGTCGTCCCGGTAGGCCAGATAATCGATTAGCCAGCCATTCTGCTGGATCACTCGCGGACGGCCGCGCGCGTCTCGGGTCTCGCGCGCGGGCCCCGGCGCCGGCCTGGCACGCACCCAGTCCGCCAAACCTTTAAGAGGCACCCGAAATCCGAGTACCTGCTCGGTAAGCGACTCGGCGTCGCGGGCTCGATACACGCGACGGTCCGAGGTTGTGACTGACACGAGCTCGCCGTCGCGCTCGATACGCGCAACGCCCTGCCCGAGCGGCGACGTAATCAGCAACTCATCACCTTGCGCGCGGTGGCGCCAGGCGATGTTGCCGCTTGAGCCCTCGTGGTTGTAGCGCACCGCGATCCTTCCCGTGAGCTCGAACTCGAGGCCCTTCGCCGGATGCAGGAATGGCAGCTCGGCGCAGGCTGGAAGGATGACCAGCACCGCAGCGGCAAGAACGCGCAGAGCGATTGTTGCGCTCACCCCGGCTTCTCTAGGGTTCGAAGCGCCGTACGGTCTTGCGCAGGACCTCGTTTTCCGGATGGTTCTTCAGTGCCTCGTCCCAGACTCGGCGTGCCTCATCGTGCTTGCCCTGGACCCAGAGCACTTCGCCCAGGTGCGCGCCGATTTCCGCATCGTGCTGGTAGTCGTACGCACGGCGCAGGTAATCCGCCGCCCCCATCAGATCACCTTGCCGATACATCACCCAACCCATGCTGTCGATGATGTAACTGTCGTTGGGTCTCAACTGCAGCGCCTTTTCGATGAGCTTGCGTGCCTCCGGCAAGCGCTCGTTGCGCTCGGCGAGCGAATATCCCAGAGCGTTGTAGGCATGCGCGTAATCAGGCTGGAGCTCGATGACCTTGCGCAGGCTCTGCTCCGAGATCTTGAATCGGCCCAACTTTTCCGCCGTAAGCGCCAAGTCATATAGCAGTTCAGGCTGGTCGGGCTGCTTCTTCAGCGCCTGCTCGAGCACAGTGAAGGCATCGCCCGCCTCGCTCGCGTCACGCAGCAATTGCGCCTCAGCGATGATCAGCTGCACCGAGTCCTGCTTGCTGCTCACCTTTACGGAGTGAAGATACGCGCGGGCGGCAGCGAGCCTGCCCTCCTTGGCCATCGCCTGTGCCACGCGCAGCCGCGAAGGAAGGAAATGCTCGCCACCCTGGATCTTCTCGTACCAGTCGATCGCCTGCGGCCAATTATTCTGCGCCTCGGCGATCTGCCCCAGGATGTAGCGCGCGCCGTCCGGATCCTGGTACCCGAGCTTGAGCAGGCGCTGCATGCTCGCGTCCGCCGTCGCGTAGTCTTTGAGTTGGTACGCGAGGAGCCCGACCGCGTAGATCACCTCGGTATTTTCGGGGTTCGCGGCAAGCACCTTCTCGAACTGCTGTTTCGCCTTTGCGTAGCGTTTCTCGCCCACCAGCAAGCGCGCGTAACTCAATCGGACGCCCTGATCCGGATACTTGTCGAGAAAACTCTCCAGGCGTCGGTCCGCTTGCTCAGGCGATTTCTTAAGAAGGATCTGGGCTTCGAACACAGCAGCGACGCCCCAGTCCGGCCGCAACTCGGCGGCGCGGCGGACCTCCCGCAGCGCAAGCGATTCATCGCCCGCCGCCAGCGCCGCCTGCGATACCGCAAAATGCGAGTTCGCCAGGTCTGGATACTTTGCGGCCAGCTTGCGGATCACACGGAGATTGGCGGCCTTGTCGGGGTTCCCGGCCAGCAGCCGGTTGAGCTGCATGAAGACGTTCTCGGGCTTGGTCTTCGCCGCCGAGAGCAGCTTCTCAAGATAGGGCTCCGCCTCGTCAACATGGCGTTCCGCGACCAGGTACATGGTCACCATCTGCAAAGCCGCCGCCGAATGCGGGTCGGCCTGGTGCCAGAGTTTGGCGGCCTCGAGCGCAAGCTCCGGCATTCGCGCGTAATTCGCGATCTCGACCGCACGCCTCGCAATGCGCGGATCGTGGGTGCGCTTCACGAGCTCGATATAGGTTCTTGCCGCAAGCGCCGTGTCGCCGCGCTGCGCGGCAATCTCGCCGAGCAGCAATCCGTACAGAATCGGCTCGGTCAGCGCCTCGTTTGGAACCCGTTCCGGCAAATTGGCCGCGATCGCAGGCGCAGATATCAATCCACCAGTCAGCAAAAGCGCGGCCGACAGAACAAGCTTCCGCAACTTCGGGGATATTGCGACCATCTTCCTTCCTAGGGACTTGGCAAGGGCGCGAGCACGCCCTGCGCCGCAACCCGATTTGACGCGCCATCTTAGGTATATTTGATGGCCCGCACAAGCCGCGCTGCCTGCGTTGCAGGACCTTACATTGACCGAATTTCTGTCCCCAAGTTCAAGTGCCCGAGCTGCCCGAAGTTGAGGTGACATTGCGCGGCATCGCGCCGCAGCTGACAGGCCGCCTCATTACCGGCGTCGCCGTGCGAGAGCCCCGGCTGCGCTGGCGGGTGCAGCAGTCGGTCGAGCGCCTAGCGGGGCGCGAGATTCGCGCGCTGCGGCGTCGCGGCAAGTACCTTCTGTTCGATTGTGGGGATGGCCATCTCATCCTGCATCTTGGAATGTCCGGCAGCCTGCGGCTGCTCGAGCGCGCAACACCGCCGCAGAAGCATGATCACTTCGATCTACAGTGTGGCGACCTGATCTTGCGGTTGCGCGATCCGCGCCGCTTTGGTGCAGTGTTGTGGACTGACCAGCCGCCCGAGTCGCACCCGCTGCTTCGTCATCTCGGCGTCGAGCCCCTGACGCGCGCTTTTGACGCCAAGCGCCTGCATGCGCTGACCCGAGGCCTGCGCACCTCCATCAAGCAAACCCTGATGGACGGCACGCGCATTGTCGGCGTGGGCAACATCTACGCCAGCGAAAGTCTCTTCCTGGCGGGAATCCATCCCGTCACGCGTGCCGGCAGGCTGTCTCTCGGACGCTGCTTCCGGCTCGTGGCCGCGATCAAGAAGACCTTGCGCGACGCGATCCGCGCAGGTGGGTCGAGCTTGCGCGATTTCGTGGGCAGCGACGGCAAGCCGGGCTACTTCCAGCAGCGCTACTGGGTTTACGACCGCGCGGACGAGCCGTGCCGGCGCTGCGGCGCGCCGATCCGGCGCGTGATCCAAGGGCAGCGGGCAAGCTTCTACTGCCCTTCCTGCCAGCGCTAACGCTCGTTCAGCCCCCGAGCGACTTTACCTTGTCGCTAAGCCTGTCCCGGACAAGGGGGTGTACGAACTTGGAGACATCTCCGCCGAGCGTGGCAATCTCGCGCACCAGCGTGGCCGAGATGAACATGTGCTGCTCCGAAGGCGTAAGGAAAATGGTCTCGACGTCCGGATACAGATTGCGATTCATGCCGGCGAGCTGAAATTCGTACTCGAAATCCGCCACCGCCCGCAGCCCCCGCATGATCACGCGCGCGTGGTGCTCCCGGATAAAATTGATCAGCAAGCCCGAAAATCCCACGACTTCGACGTTCTTCAGGTCGCGCAGCACTTCGCTGGCCATTTCCACCCGCTCGCTGCGGGTGAAGAACGGACGCTTGGCTTGGCTGTCTGCGACGCCGATGATGAGCCACTCGAACAGCGACGCGGCGCGCCGAACGATGTCCTCGTGTCCGCGCGTGAGCGGGTCAAACGTTCCCGGGTAGACGGCTCGTATCATCTGCGCTCCATTGCAGTAGCTGGTAGCTTACTTGGCCCGCGCGCCTGCGTCGAAGTTCGTGCCAGGGTGCCGACACCGGCAGCGGCGAGCCCGCTTCCAGGTAGACGCGCGCTCCCGGCACGAGACGCGGTGGCAGTACCGATAGCACGGCCGACAACACATTTTGCCTGAAGGGCGGATCGAGGAAAACAACGTCGAAGCGCTCGGTCGCGGCGGCGAGGTAGGCGAGAGCGTCCGTCGCAACGATCTCCGCCTCCGCGGCATTCAGGGAGGCGCGACTGGCGCGCAGTGTTGCCACGGCCGCACGGTCTTCTTCCACCAGCACAACGCGCGCGGCACCGCGCGAAGCGGCCTCGAAGCCAAGCGCTCCGCTGCCGGCAAAGAGGTCAAGGCAGGCCAGGCCCGAGAGGTCCTGGCCGAGCCAGTTGAACAGGGTTTCCCGCACGCGAGCCGGAGTCGGGCGCAGCCCCGGGCGCGACGGCACACCGATCAGCCTGCTGCGCCAAACGCCGCCGACGATGCGAACGCGCCCAGATGGCTGCGAATTGTGGCGGGCGCGGCTCATCCGAAAGCATGAATTCCCATTTGATAGAATCGGGCGCCAATCTTAGCGGCTTTTACGCCGCCATCCGCGTGCTTGGACTGGGCAAGAAACCCTCGAAGGAAACGACATCCTGGACCTCCCGCCTTAGGGCCGGGTTGGCGCGCACACGCGACACCTTGGGCGGGGGGCTAGGGGCGCTGCTCGGACGCCGCGCGATCGACGAAGCGCTGTTCGAAGAGCTCGAGACGGCGCTGCTTGCGGCCGATTGCGGCGTCGAGGCGTCCCGGGTGCTCATCGAGCGGCTTCGCGCCAAAGTACGCAAGGAGCGGATCGCCGATGGTTCGGGGCTAAAGGAAGCTCTCAAAGAGGCATTGCTCGAGATCGTCGCGCCTCTCGAGCAGCACCTGGGCGTTTCGCAGGGCTCACCGTGCGTAATCATGATCGCGGGCGTGAACGGCTCGGGCAAGACCACTTCGATCGGAAAATTGGCGAAATGGCTGCAGTCCCAGGGAAAGACCGTGCTGCTCGCTGCCGGCGACACATTCCGCGCCGCGGCGCGCGAGCAGCTCGAGACCTGGGGGGAGCGCAACGGCGTGAGCGTGATATCGCAGCAAAACGGCGACCCCGGCGCAGTGGTGTTCGATGCCGTGAGCGCCGCGCGCGCACGGGGCATCGATGTCGTTCTCGCCGACACTGCGGGACGCCTCCCCACGCAACTGCACCTGATGGAAGAGATCCGCAAGGTAAAGCGCGTGCTTGCCAAAGCGCTTCCCGGAGCGCCGCACGAAATTCTGCTGGTGCTCGACGCCAATACGGGCCAGAACGCGCTTGCGCAGGTCCGGGCGTTCGACGCGGCACTCGGCCTCACCGGGCTCGTGCTGACCAAGCTGGACGGCACTGCCAAGGGAGGCGTTGTGGCGGCGATCGCCCTGATGCGGTCGCAGCGGCCCGAGCAGCGGCCGATACCTCTCTACTTCGTGGGCGTCGGTGAGGGTGTGGACGACCTGCGCCCGTTCGTAGCGCGCGATTTCGTCGAGGCGCTGGTTGATTAGCTTTTCTGCCGTATTCAAGCGCTATCCCGGCGGCCAGGACGTCCTGAAGGGCGTCTCGCTGACGGTGGAGGCGGGGGCGCTGGTGTTCATAACCGGCCAATCCGGCGCAGGCAAGTCGACGCTGCTCAAGCTGATTCCCGGAATCGAGCGCCCGAGCGCGGGATCGATTATCGTCAATGGTCAGAACGTGAGCGCACTCAAACCCGCGGCGATTCCGTTCCTGCGGCGCAACCTGGGCCTTGTATTTCAGGACCAGAAACTGCTCTACGACCGCAGCGTGTACGAGAACCTGATGTTGCCGCTCTCCTTCTCCGGGCTCGCGCCCAAGGAGGCGGCGCGGCGCGCGCGTGCCGCGCTCGACAAAGTCGGACTGCTCGGGCGCGAGAAGGCGAACCCGATCCAGCTCTCGGGCGGCGAACAGCAGCGGCTCGCAATCGCGCGCGCGGTCGTGAACCGTCCTGCGGTGCTGATTGCGGACGAGCCGACCGCGAACTTGGACGCCGAAGCGGCTCAGCGCGTACTGGAGATCTTCTTGGCCTTCAATCAGGTTGGCGTTACGGTGCTCGTGGCCACCCACGACATGGCGCTCGTCAAGCGCTATGGGCAGCGGGTGCTGCGGCTCGCCGCCGGCCACGTCGAGGAGGACGCTGCCGCGTGAGGTCCTGGTTGCGGCATCATCGCAAGGCGTTGCGCGCGGCGCTCGGCAAGCTTGCGACGCAGAAGGCCGGCGGCATGGTGAGCGCGCTCGTGATCGGTGTGGCCTTGTCGCTTCCCGCGGGAGGCTATGCCCTGCTCGAGGGCCTGACCTCGCTCACAGCCGGCGTTGCGCTAGACCCCCAGATGTCGGTTTACCTGAAGCCGGGGTCGAGCAAAGCCGAGGCCGAGAAGCTCGGTGCGCGCCTCAAAGCGGACTCCCGCGTCGGTCAGGTGCGCTTCGTCTCTCGAGAAGAGGCGCTCAGTGAGCTGAAGGGAGAGGAAGGTCTCTCCGATGTCGTCGCCGCGCTCGACCATAACCCGCTGCCGGATGCGTTCGTCGTGCGAACGCGGGGCGCCAGCCCGCAAGCGCAGACCGCGCTGGCGGAGGAATTGCGGCACGTGCCGTCGGTTTCTCACGTGCAGGCCGACGCCCTGTGGGCCCAGCGGCTGGCCTCGCTCACGCGACTCGGGCGACTGGCGGTGCTGCTGCTCGCTGCCTTGCTCGCCTTCGGCTTAGTCGCCGTCACATTCAACACCATCAGGCTCCAGATCCTGACCCAGCGCGACGAGATCGAGGTGTCGAAGTTGATCGGCGCCACCGACGCCTTCATCCGACGGCCGTTTCTGTACCTCGGGCTCGTGCAGGGGCTGGCCGGCGGCGCGCTCGCCCTCGGCATCGTATGGGCGGGCCTCGCGCTGCTCAACAGCGAGGTGCGGCCGCTCGCCCAGACCTATGGCTCGAGCTTCGGCTTCGGCTTTCTCTCGCCCGGCGACGCGCTTGCTGTGGTGCTCTTCGCGGGAGCCCTCGGTTGGCTGGGCGCCTCTCTGTCAGTAAGCAGGTACTTACGTGAAATACAGCCAAAATAAATGAGTTTGAATCCCTCCTCGGGGGAACTCTGGGGTCCGCTTAGCACTCAAATGAATCGAGTGCTAAAATTTGAGCCAATAGGAGGTATGCCTATGCAAGCGACGACGACCATGCCGGTTCCGGTCTCGGTTCCCGTGCCCTTGGCGACAGGAAGCCTGGAAGGCTACATCCAGACCGTCAACCGCTTCCCGATCCTGAGCGCCGAGGAAGAGCAGGCGCTTGCGCGCCGCTATCATGACAGCGGAGATCTGGAGGGCGCGCGTGGCTTGGTGCTGTCGCATCTGAGGCTGGTGGTCGCGGTCGCGCGGGGCTACCTCGGCTATGGTCTGCCGCACGCCGACCTCATCCAGGAAGGCAACATCGGGCTAATGAAAGCGGTCAAGCGCTTCGACCCGTCGCGCGGCGTTCGATTGGTGTCGTTCGCCATCCACTGGATCAAGGCGGAAATCCACGAATACGTTCTGCGCAACTGGAGGCTGGTCAAGGTGGCCACCACCAAGGCGCAGCGCAAGCTTTTCTTCAACCTGCGGTCGATGAAGCGAGGCCTCGCGCCGCTTACACGCGACGACATAAAGCGCGTCGCGACCGAGTTGCGAGTCAAGCCGGAAGAAGTGACGGAGATGGAATCCCGCCTTGCCGGGCAGGACATCGCGTTCGAGGCCGACGAGGCCGACGATGATGCATACGCGCCGGCAAACTATCTCGCTTCCGACGCCAGCCGTGAGCCATCGCAACTGCTCGAAGCCGAGGAAAGCGAGCGGGCATCCGCCGCGGGGCTTGAAGAGGCGCTCACGGCGCTCGACGCTCGCAGCCGGCGCATCATCGAAACGCGCTGGTTGCGGGAGAAGGACTCGGCGACGCTGCACGACTTGGCAGCCGAATTCAAGGTTTCTGCCGAGCGCATCCGCCAGATCGAGGCGAAAGCGCTCGAGAAAATGCGTAAAGTCATTGAACAGCAGGGCGCGGCGGTATCGCTGTCCGCCGGAGCCGCCTGAGGCCTACTTCGCCTTCAGCAGCGTGCGGATGTCGTGCGCCAAGTCGGCGCCGGCCTTGCCGTAGCCGACGAACAGCCTGAGACGCCCCTTGGGGTCGATCACGTAGGTACCCGCGCTGTGGTCCATGGTGTACTCCCCGGGCGCGGCGCCCTTGTGCTTCTCGTAGAACACCTTAAATTCCTTTGCGGCGCGCCGCGTCGCCGCGGCGTCCCCGTACAGCCCTAGAAAGCGCGGATCGAATGCCTTCACGTACTGCGAAAGGACGGCGGGGGTATCGCGTTCCGGGTCGACCGTGACGAACAGCACCTGTACCCGGTCGGCATCGGGTCCAAGCCTCTTCATCACCTGCGACAGTTCGGCGAGCGTAGTCGGACAAACGTCCGGGCAATGCGTGTAGCCGAAGAACAGCACTACGACCTTGTCGCGGAAATCGGCCAGGGTCCGGGGTCTGCCATTCTGGTCGGTGAGCGCGAGCGCCTTGCCGTAACCGGCGCCGGTGATGTCGGTATTCTTGAATTTGGGTGCGCCGCCGCTGCAGCCCACGAGCAAGGCCGCCAGCAAGAACCCGAGGACGCTAGCGCGCCAGGTAGTGATCAATGAGCAGCGCGCCGAACAGGGCGGCAAGATAGACGATCGAGTAGCGGAACATCGCGCGTGCGACGCGATCGCTGTATGCAGTGTAGACGCGGATCGCATAGCCGAGAAACACGGCACCGAGGGCGCACGCTGCCGCGAGGTACAGCAGCCCGCTCATGCGGATCGCATACGGCAGCAGGCTTACCCCGAACAGAATGATGGTGTAGAGCAACACCTGCAGCCGGGTGTACTCCTTGCCGTGAGTCACCGGCAGCATCGGCAGGCCCGCCCTTGCGTAATCGGCGGTGCGGTAGAGCGCGAGCGCCCAGAAGTGAGGCGGTGTCCAGGCGAATATGATTAAGAATAGGAGCATCGCATCGGTGTTCACCTCGCCGGTGACCGCGGCCCAGCCCAGCACCGGCGGCATCGCCCCCGAGGCGCCCCCGATAACGATATTCTGCGGCGTGGCCGGTTTCAGGATCACCGTATAAACGACCGCATAACCGACGAACGTCGCCAGTGTCAGCCACATGGTGAGCGTATTGGCGAAGTTCGCCAGGATCCACAGCCCGGCCCCGCCGACGACACCGGCGAACACCAGCGTCTGCAGCGCGGTCAGCTCGCCGCGCGGAAGCGGCCGCCACCGCGTACGCAGCATCACCGCGTCTACGCCCTGCTCGACCAGGCAGTTGACCGCGGCGGCCGCGCCCGCGACTAGCGCGATACCGAGGGTGCCACCGATTAGAATCTGCAGCGGAACGGCTCCCGGCGTCGCCAGCAGCATGCCGATCACGGCGGTAAACACGATCAGCGACACGACGCGCGGCTTGGTCAGCGCGTAGAAGGCCCGCGCGCGCTGCGCGAACGTCCTGGCGAGGCCGGCAGAAAGAACCTGGGTATTCATGCTTTCGACGACCGTGGCCGCAACCCGTGGAAAGCAAAGAAGTTTAACACGACGAGCGACCCGAGGAGGAGTGCCGCGCCGGCGTTGTGCGCATCCGCGACCGGGAGCGGCAGGCCGGCGAGCACGTTCGCCACGCCGAGCAAAAATTGCAGTCCGAGCAGGCCGGCGAGGAGCCAGCCGAGCGGCCGCAGCACCGGGAGCCGCCAGGTCGCCCAGGCCGTCCAGCCGACCACCAGCACGACCACGAGCGCAAAGGTTCGGTGGGTCCAGTGGATCGCCGTGAGCGCGTCGAAAGGCAGCATCCCCCCATCGCCTGTGCGGCCGAGGGGTCTAACCAGGTGAAACGCACTCGAGAAGTCCATTGGAGGCACGACGTGCCCAAGGCATAGCGGCCAGTCGGGGCAAGCCAAAGCAGCATAGTTTGCGCTCACCCACCCCCCGAGCATGATCTGGACCGCGACAACCAGCAGAGCGAGAGCGGCGGGCGCTCGCATTCGGCGTGCCTCGGGCGCGGCGTCGAATCGCCACTGGCGCAGCGCAAGCCACACCAGGAGCGCGAAGGTCGTCATCCCGCCTACCAGGTGCGAGGTCACGATCACCGGCTTGAGCAGCAGAGTAACGGTCCACATTCCGAGTGCCGCCTGCAGGGCGACTACGAGGACAAGCGCAGTGGCGAGCCAGGGCGATTGCCCCAAGGAGCGCCGGCCAGTCCAGGCGATCAGCCCGATCGCCAGGATGAGCAGACCGAGGGTACCCGCCAGATAACGGTGCCCCATTTCCTTCCACGCCTTGCCGAGCGACACCGGTCCGTCACCGCCCTGCCGGGCGACGGCGCGCGCGATCGCGTCCTTGGCGAGTACGGGCGCGGGCTTGCCGTAGCAGCCCGGCCAGTCGGGGCAGCCGAGCCCCGCGTCGGACAGGCGCACAAATGCGCCCACCACCACGACGACGAAGGCGAGGATTGCGGCGGCCGTGACCAGCGTTCGGTAAGCGGCGGGTCTCATCCGATTTGGGAATACTTCAGCAGGCGCTGCAGATCCTTCAGCATCTTCGAGGGATTGGGGTCGCGGGGAAATCGCATC
>Ga0210077_1000016_pt1 | contig 121514 bp, 108 predicted proteins | sample RushMan_CattailN_5_FD_185556 | JGI IMG/M metagenome (GOLD analysis project Ga0210077, IMG submission 185556) | Wetland microbial communities from San Francisco Bay, California, USA, that impact long-term carbon sequestration -... | ecosystem: Environmental > Aquatic > Marine > Wetlands ...
CAAAGACCATCAGGGCCGCCTCGCCGGGCGAATCCAGGCTCGAGGTGACGCCGACGCCCTGGACGCCGCGGCGGCTCAACAGGCCCGCCTGTCTGGCCGCCTGGACGGCCATGGCTCGCCTGACATCGGCCTCGGGAACGGGATAAACCAGGCGCGGAGGTGCGGCCGACCGCTCCTGGGCAAAGCTCTCGGCCTCGGAGAGAAACCCGGGCCTCACGGCCGTTTCGACCTCGACAATGCGCGTGCGGACGCCGCCAACCTCGACCGGAAACGAGGCGCGACCCTGGCCTCTCGTCACGAACAGGATGACGGCGGGCGCCTTCGGATTGTCGAGACTCGCTCCCACTCCCAGGGCCTGGACGCCCGGAAGCGCCGCGAGTTCCGCGGCGTGCGCGTCGCGAGCGGAGATCGCCGCCTGCAGCTCGCCGGAGGACAGGGTGGAGGTCCGGGCGCCCATAATCCCGGCCGGCGGCGCTGCGCCAAGCTGAGGCAGAGGAATCGTACAGGCCGCGACGGGATGAGGCCCGACCGAGGCGTCTCCGGCGAAAACGGGCGTCTCCTGCGTCACCGGGTCGGCGAGCTGGGAGAGGACCGCGGCCACCGGATTGGCAACGGTGTCCGAGTCGGTGCCGGCGTAGAGCAGGCCCACCGGGTCGGCCGTGTCCTGGGTGACTATCAGGGAGCCCGAGTCCCCCAGGGCGCTGAAACCGACGCCGCCGACGTCGATCTGGTGGAGGAAGTCCACGCTGTAGGTCGTGCCCGTGTTGCAGCCCTTCTGGTACTCGACGTTGATCGAGGCGTTGATGGCCAGAATCGGGGCGCACGTCAGCCCGGTGGCCGTGCCGCTCTTGGCGACCTGCCGCCCGATCGAAGGCGACACGCCGGGCCCCGGGTTGGGCGTGCCGTCGGTCGGCTGGTCCCCATTCGTCGTGCCGCCCAGCTGCAGGATCGTTCCCAGGGGGTCGACAGCGTCGGCCTGGATTTCGGCCATGGCGGCGTCCACGTTCGGCGCCGGGCCCGTCTCCAGGTCGAAGAATTGAGAAAGGCCGGCCACGATGGTCGCGCCGATCGATGAGCAGTTGTTATCGACGAGCCCGGGCTGGATGATCGGGTCGCCGACCTCGCCCAGGTCGCTCCGGGCCAGGATATGATTGTTGCTCAGGATGAAGAGCAGGCCGCCCCTCGACACGAGAGAACCCAGCGTTCCGCTGCAGCAGAACGTGGTGCTTCCGGAAGTCGACTTGTCCTTGGCGTTCCCGCCTGAGGTTCCCAGTGGCACGGGCGCGGAGAAGCGTCCCTGCTGGGGCGGCGTGGGGATGATGATGATCGAATCGGAGGCGGTCGTGTCCTCCACGGAAACCGCGGTGACGATCACATCGGTCACCTGGCCGTCGTTGTTCACGGCTGCGGAGACGGGCGCGGAATGGGGCGCGTAGTAGACCCCGCTCTGGGAAACCGTGCCCGTCACCGTCGACCCGCCGACGACGCCGTCGACCATCCACGTGAGGGCGGGGTTCGAGGCGCCGGCGACGGTGGCGGACAAGGCATGCGACCCGAAGGTCGGGACGGCCGCCGGCTCCCCGCTCCCCTCGATCACGACACTCACGGCGGAACCCGCCAGGATGGTGACGGACGCGCTGTCGGATTTCGTGGGGTCCAGGAGGGAAACCGCGGCCACCGTCACGGTGGCCGGGCTCGGGACCGTCGTCGGGGCGATGTAGACCCCGCCCATGGAGATCAAGCCGTGGGTCGCGTTGCCGCCCGTGATCCCGTTGACCTTCCATCTGATCGTCTGGTCCTCCTCCCCCGAGATCACGGCCGTGAATTGCAGTGTCGCCCCTCTCGACAGCGCGGCGGTTTTCGGCGATATGGTCACGGTCGTCGTTGTCGGCGGCGGCTCCGTCCCCCCGTTGCCGCCCGTTCCGCCGCACGACGAAACGGCGAGAAGCACCACGGCCCCGCCGAGCGCGGCGGCCAGCTTCCGGCCCAGGCTTTGTCCCGGGCCGAAGAATCCGCGGCGCCGTCCGGGTCGGTTTTTCATCATCGGCCTGTATGCCTCCTTCGAGCGTGCCTCAATCATACACGCGGGCCCCGAAAAACGGAAGTGCGTGGCTTTTCGCCCCACCGCCGGCCCCCGGCCGCGCGCGTCTTTCCTAGCCTGACAATTTTTAGTATGATGTCCGTCTGGCCTCAACGGAGGCAGGAGTGCTTCATGGACACGAAAAGCAAGAAACCCGCGGACGAAGGCTTCAGCCGCCGGGATTTCCTCAAAACCTCCGCCGCGGCCGGCCTCGGCGTGGCCCTCGCGGGGACGGCCCTGGCCGGCGCTCGGCAGGCCCGGACGGCCGCGCCCGCCAACCCCGGCGACCTCCGGATCGCGGTCGTCGGCTGCGGCGCCCAGGGCCGCGTGCTCATCGAATCCATCCTCCGTATCCCCGGCATCAGGGTGGGCGCCATTTGCGATATCTGGAGCTACAGCCAGACCTACACCGCCAACTATCTCAAAAAATACGGTCATGTCGTCAATGTCTACGAGGACTACCGCGACCTGCTGGCCAAGGAAAAAGACCTCCAGGCGGCCGTCGTCGCGACGCCCGACTGGATGCACGCCGAGCACGCCAACGCCTGCCTGAGGGCCGGACTCAACGTCTACTGCGAGAAGGAGATGTCGAACTCGCTCGAGAAGGCCCGCTCCATGGTCCTCGCCGCCCGGGAAACGGGAAAGCTCCTCCAGATCGGGCACCAGCGCCGTTCCAATCCCCGCTACGTCCACGCCATCGACCGTCTCATTCGCGAACACCGTCTCCTCGGCCGCGTCACCGCGGCCTATGCCCAGTGGAACCGGGCCAAGAGCGACCTCCTCGGCTGGCCCGAAAAGTACACCATCGAGGCGGCCACGCTCGAGAAATACGGCTACGACAACATGACCGAGTTCCGCAACTGGCGGCTCTTCAAGAAGTTCGGCGGCGGCCCGATGGTCGATCTCGGCTCCCACCAGATCGACCTCTTCGGCTGGGTATACGGGTCGAACCCCAAGTCGGTCACGGCCAGCGGCGGAATCGACTATTACAAGGACTGGCAGTGGTACGATAATGTCATCGCCGTCTACGAGTTCGAGACGCCCGAGGGCACGTCGCGCGCCCTTTATCAGGTCCAGACGACGACCCAGCACGGCGGTTTCTACGAAACGTTCATGGGCGACATGGGGTCGCTCGTCCTCTCCGAGATCCCGACCAAGGGCAACTGGGCCCTGCGCGAGCCCCACGCGCCGGAGTGGGATTCCCTGGCCAAAGCCAGGCTCCTCGAGGCCGAGACGATGCCCATCCAGAAGACGACTTCCAAGAACATCTTCGTCGATGTCCGGGTGACCCAGGAGGCCGGCCGCTGGCCGCTGCCGGTCGAGCTGGCCAAGCCCGCCCACCAGCCCCACCTCGAAAATTTCTTCGACGCCATCCGCATCGGGACGCCCTTGAGCTGCCCGGCCGGGCTGGCCTACGAGTCGTGCGTGGCGGTACTCAAGGCCAACGAGGCGGTCAAGGCGAGAAGGGTGATGGAATTCCGTCCGGAGCAGTTCAAGGCATGAGAGCAGCGGCCCGATTCGTCGCCCCGGGCCTGTGCCTCCTCGCGCTCGCGGCCTGGGCGGTCACGGGACAAGACAGCCGGTCAGCCGCTCAGGGACGCGCCCAAGAGTCCGCGGGTCCGGCAATGGACGCGACCGCGCAGCCCTCCACGAACGGGCAAAACGACCGGGTCAAGCCGTGGGACGGGAGCCGGACGACGCCCGTCCACCTCATCCCCCTCAAGGACGAGAACGACGCCCCCATCATCCCGACCGAAGCCCGGCCGATGCCCTATTCGGCCCGCTTCACCTGCGGCCCCTGCCATGCCTATGCCACCATCCGGGGAGGGCTCCATTTCAACACGATGGCGCCTCAGGCGGCCGGTCGTCCGGGCGAGCCTTGGATCTGGCTCGACCGGGCGACGGGGACGGTTCTGCCTCTTTCCTATAAGAAGTGGCCCGGGTCCTGGGACCCCAAGGCCCTGGGCCTCAGCGCCTGGGATTTCACCCAGCTTTTCGGCCGCCATTTTCCCGGCGGAGGGCCGGCCGAGCCGTCGGATGACGAGGTTCTCAGCGAGCCGGACGCCCGCTGGAACGTCTCGGGCAAGGCCGAGATCAACTGCCTGGCCTGCCACAACGCGTCCAACCGCCAGGACCACGGCGAGTGGGCCAAGCAGATTCTCCGCCAGAACCTGCGCTGGGCGGCCACGGCCGCCGGCGGCGTCGGAGAGGTCGGCGGGATGGCCTCCCGTCTCTGGAACACCTGGAGCTATGTCGACGGACCCAACCTCGACGACCACGAGTGGGCGGTCGCGCCGTTCGTGACCTACCGGACGATCGATTTCGACGGCAAACACCGCTACTTCTTCGACCTCGATTACAGGCCCGCCGATACGCGTTGCCTGGCCTGCCACTCGGTCTCGGCGACGGGCGAAGTCCGGGCCCACGGCCAGCCCGACGTCCACTCGGCGGCCGGGCTCAAGTGCGCGGACTGCCACCGGAACGACCTCGGCCACGGCATGATCCGCGGCTACGAGGGGGAGGCCGCGGACACCGGGAACCCGGCGGCGGAGTCCTTCACCTGCCGCGGCTGCCATCTCGGCCAGGACCAGACGGGGAAAAGGCTCGTCAGGCCGGGCCGCATGAGCGCGCCCTATCCCAAGCACACGGGGATCCCTCTCGTGCATTTCAAGACCTTGGAGTGCGCCGTCTGCCACTCCGGACCCCGGCCCGCGAAGGAGCCCTCGCGGGTCCGCACCTCGAGGGCCAACCGGCTGGGGATCCACGGCGTCGCCCAATGGTTCACGGAGACGCCGGCCGTCCTGGAGCCCGTGTTCGTGAAAAATGCCCACGGGAAAATCGGGCCGCGGCGGCTCGTCTGGCCCGCCTTCTGGGGACGCCTCGACGGCAAGGACGTTGTCCCGCTCCGGCCCGAGGCCGTCCAAAACGCGGCGGGAAAGGTCCTCCGTCCTGAGGCGTCCATCGCCCAAACGCTCGTCGCCCTCTACCAGGCTTGCGCCGAGGATGAGATGCCGGTCCTGGCCTCGGGAAAATTCGTTTTCGAAGCCAACGTCGACGGCGGGCTCGACGCCTCGGAGCGTCCATCCGGCCCCGAAGCCCGGGAAGCCTCCTGGGAGCTGAGGAAGGGCGGCAGCCTGGTGCCGCTCATTCCCGATTTCGACCCGGCCTCCCCCGACAAGGCCCCTGACATCGAGGGCCGGATCCTGTCCTACCTCCAGGCCCTGTCCCTGAGGGCCGACTCCCCTGGCAAGCCGGTCGTGCTCGTGAGGCGCACGCTCTATCAGTTCACCGACGGAATATTCGACGTCTCCGAGGCGCCGGAGGGCTTCGAGGGCTCGCCGGGTGCGGGCTGGCTCGTCGAAGGCAAGCTCCGGCCGCTGGCCTCGCCGTTCGAGGTCCGGACCGTCACCGCCAAGTCCGGGACCGAACAGACTCTGACCGAGGAACAGGTGACCCTGATTCTCCAGGCCCTGGCGGAAACCGGAGGACAGGCCGCGGCCGCTTCCGGTGCCGAGACGGAGGCGGCTCCTGAGCGGCGGTCCGGTCACGGGTCTGCCCCGGCAGCCGCGTCGGAGGGGAGGGAGGGCCCGCCGTCGGCTCCCTTCGTCTATGTCTCCGGCGGCCGCCTGTTCAAGCTCGACAGTCGGGGAAGGCTCGCGTCGGAGGCCCACGAAGCGGCGGAGCCCGTGACCTGGCCTCTGGCCCACGACGTCCGGCCCGTCCAGCAGTCGCTCGGCTGGAACGGATGCGGGGACTGCCACTCGGCCGGTTCGAAGTTTTTCTTTTCGTCGGTCAAGGGAACGGGCCCTCTGCTCACCGCCAGCACCGGCTCCAAGTCGGCGACCTCGCTCATGGGCATCGGCGGTCTCTTCCAGCGCACCTTCGGACTGACGTTCGCCGTCAGGCCGCTCTCGAAGATCGTCCTGGCCTTGGCCATCCTGATCACCGGGGCCCTTCTGGTCGTCGCCTTCCTGGTCGTCATCGGCAGGCTGGCGGGGCTCATCGAAAAGAGGCAATAATCACGATGTTCGCGATCGTCTCGGTCCTGGCGATTATCGGGCTCTGGCTCGGCCTGGCGTTCCGTCGTTTTGGAACGCGGGCGGCGGAAAGGCCCGCCGAAGGGACGAACAAACCCGGTCCCGGGGCCTTTTCCCGGTGGTTTTTCCGCCGGGTTGCCGAATCCCTCCGGAAGCCCGGCCGCGATGCCCTCACCGACCGGCTCCGGTCTCTCGCCTCACGGAGGGCGCCTGTCCTCGAGAAATGGCTGCTCGTCGGGCTCTATGCGACCTTCCTCTTTCTCGCGGCAAGCGGGTTTTTCTTCGCGATATTCATCGAGCGCGGGCTCTTCGGGGTCACGCTTCTTCTCCACTTCACGGCCGGAGTCATTTTCGCCGTCTGCCTGGCCCTGACGGCCATTCTCAAGGCCGGGCGCTATGTCCCGAACCCAGGCCCGCTCAGCCTCCCCGCGTTCTCCGGGGATTTCCCCGCGGGACGCGGCATCGGCAAGGTCATGGAGGTTTCCGTTCCCGCCCGCGATATCATAAGCGGTCTCTTCTGGGTCTTCGTCCTGGCCGGCTTCTCGCTGACCGTCTCGGCGCTCCTGCCCATGCTGCCCTGGTTCCACTACCAGGGGCAAGTGATTCTTTTCGCCTGGCACCGCTGGAGCGCCCTGGCCGCGCTCCTGGCGGCCATCGCTTTCGCCGACCTCGAATTCTTCCCCCGACGCCCGGCGGCCTGAATTCCCGACGGCCGCGTCGGGGTCACGCTTTCGAGGGTCCCCAACCCGGGCCCCGCGGCCGGGCCGGCGTCGGGCTTCTTCCGATCTTGGGACTGCGGGCCGCGGCTCCGCCACCCCGGCCGCGGGTGAGACGGGGCAGGGCCTGCCCGCCGTTACTTGGTCCTGAGCGAAGAGTCTTTTTCCCCATTGTCGTAAAGGCCGATGATTTCGACGGCCTTGCCATCCTTCACGACGAACTCGACCCGGAAATAATCCAGGCCGTCCAGGGCGAAAAGCGTTTGGGTTATCGGGATCAGCCGGTACTTCGGTCCCGTCCTCTGGTAGACGAGCACGCCGTTCTCGAAGGAGACCTTGCGCTCGCCGTAGACGCCGGCATATGTTTTCAGCGTTCTTTCGTCGACGGCCGGCGGGTTCGCCTTGGCCTTCATCCCGGCAAGGATCCATTCATATTGGGCTTTCCTTCCGGGGTCGGACGCCTTGGCCGCAAGTTTCTCGACGGCCATGGCATAGGCTCGATTGAAGGCTTCGGCGGCGGGAACGGCGATGTCGGGCGCAACGCCCGTCCCCTCCCAATTTGTCTTGGAATACGGATTGATGGCCCGGGCGAAGGGCACGCGAAGGATGAAGTCCTTCTGGACGATCATGGGCTGGGTGGGGTGGGCGCCTCCTCCCGTCGTCTCTCCGATCACTGTCGCCCGCTTCAGGTTCTTCATGTTGTAGGTGAATTCTTCGGCCCCGGAGAACGTCCGGGCGCTCGTCAGGATGTAGAGGTCGGCATTGACGGACTTCGGGCCGGGGACATAGGGCAGGGTCCAGTAGTTCTCGGTTTTGTTCGCGGCCCTGAAGTAGAGGTCGTTGAGATGGACGGGCTCGGCGAAGAAGTAGGAACTGATGAGCTGGATCTGGGCCGGGTCGCCGCCTCCGTTCTGACGGAGATCGACGATGACGGCGTCGCAGTAGGCCAGGAAGTTCATGGCCGCGATCGCGGTCGGGCCGGCCTGGTCGGGAGACGCGAACTCGCGGAAATCCAGGTAGCCGATGTTGCCCGGCAGCTGCTCCACCTTGCGAAAACCGAAATTGTCCCGCCTGGCCTGCTCGAGTTGCCGCTCTCGGACCTTCAGCCTTTCGTCCTCGCTTTGGCCGGCCAGCCGCCGGAGGTCCTCCGCCATGGCCGGGTTGTAGGCGAAACCGGTGTGCCGGTCCTTGCTCACCTCGAGGATGACGCTCGAGACGGCGCGGGCAAAGGATGCCGCGTCGGTCATTTTGTCGAAATCTCCGCTCGCGAGCTTGGCGCGGAGGGTCCCCTCAACCTTCTTGGCCGTCTCCGGGAAGATGTAGTCTTTGTTCAGGAGACTGGAAATCTCGTCGACGATGGCCTGCTTTTGAGCGGCGTCAACGGCCTGGACCTGTGGCGGCTGCTGTCCGGGGAGGATCGCGCCGGCCAGGGCTAACGCGAAGATAAGTGCGAAGAGTTTTTGGATTCTCGTTCGGGACACGGATACCTCCTATGCAAATCCAAAAAGTCCGCCCTCGGGCCTGCCGCCGGCAAACCCGCCGGACGGCCGTCTCTACCGGGCCTTCACGCAAGACAGGATCGCGCCGATCTTGTTAGCCAGCGGCGAGGCGCCGTTGTCGATGTTGGACATCGCGGCGACGATATGGCCGGAGTCCACGTAGATGTCGAGCTGCGAATTGATGCCCGGAAAGCCTCCGCTGTGGCCGACGGCTTTCCCCAGGGGGCTTTGGACGACCGTGAATCCGTACCCGTAGTTCGCCCCCATAAAGTCCGTCCACATCGTGTCCCGCATGGCCCTCGACACGATCTTCCCCGAGAGCATGGCCAGGGCAAAACTGTGCAAATCCTTGACCGTGGAGAAGCCGCCGCCGGCCGGGCCGCCCTTGATGACGTGCTTGTAGAGATTGTTCTGCCACTTGTAGGGGCTTGTCCAGTCGGGGCTGTAACCGATGGCCAGGTTCTCGACGGGATAATCCATCTCGTAACAGTCGGAGTTCGTCATGCCGGCCGGACCGTAGACGGCCTTACGGATGTGTTCGAAATAATCCTCGCCCGTGACCTTCTCGATGACGCCGCCCAGAAGGAACATCCCCGTGTTGCTGTATTGGAACTTCTCGCCCGGGGTGAAGGCGGGCCGTTCGTCCTTGACGAGCGGCTTGTAGTCGTCGAGCTTGCGGAAGAGCGCGCGGGAGCTACGGAAGTAGACCTCGTTGAAATAGCTGCCGAGTCCGGAGGTATGGGTGATGAGATGGCGGACGGTGATCGTGTCCGTGACGGATTTGGGCAGCCAGGTTTCATCGACATATTTGCTGATCGGGTCGTCGAAGGAGAGCTTCCCGGCCTCGACCAGGCGGGCCGCGGCCGTTGCCGTGAACATCTTGTTCATCGAACCCAGGTTGAATTTGGTGTCGATATTGATCGGCATGTGGTCGCCTTTATCGGCCTCCCCGGCGAAGTCCGTGAGGAGCACCTCGGAGCCTTTGGCGACGAGCACGGCTCCCGAAAACCACCCGTTTTTCTTGAGCCTGGCCAGAAGGGCCCGGATCTCGGTTAGAGCTTCGTCCTCGGTGAGCGGCGGCTCGGAGAGCCCCGCCGGCGGGCGCGCGGGAATGATCTGCAGGCCGGAGACCGGATACGTCGAGCGGTCGGCGAAACGAAAGCTCAGGCCCCAATAGTTCCCCATGTTCCGGTCCCTGACGATGACGACGGTCGCGCCGGGCCGCTCGGGGGTATAAGTGCGGACGGAATAGAAATCGATGCCTCCCGTGTCCCTCAGGAACCCGAGAGCGGTCGAAATGTGATCCTCGACGGGGATGTCCCGCGCGAAGGGGCCGGTGCATTCCTGGTCGAGGAAACGGCGCACGCGGGCCTGGTCTCCGGAGTTGATGACATCGATGAGCGACCGGACGCGGGCCCCTTCGATCCCTTCGGGCGGCACGGTCGTGTCTTTGAAGGCCGGCGCGGCCGGCTGCTGGGGGAACGCCGGGGAAGCGGCCAGGGCCAGCGCAAAGAAAAGAACAAACAGCCTTTGGATCCTCGCTTTGGACATTTCAAGCCTCCTTGCCATGATCCGGAATCACGATTGCGTCGAGGCGTCCGGGCCGGCGGACGCCGGGGGCCTGGGCATCAGGCCCCTGATGAGCAGGTCGGCGATCCCGGTGACCCGGGCCTTCAGCTCGCCCCTGCGGCCCAGCTCACGGGCCGAAAGGTCGAACGGGAGGAGTGAGTTCGTGCTTTGGATCAGAGCACGGGAAATCGCCCCCGGGTCCGGACAGTCGAAAGCCCCGGACCCCGCGCCCTCCCGCAGGACATCCTCGAGCACTTTCGCCTCGTTCGCGAAATGCGCTTGGCGACGGGCGATAAGGCTCTTCCTTATGGAAGACAAGAGGTCGCTGAGATTCTGGGAATAGTGGACGACGCTGTCGAAACGGACTAGGACCCGGGACTGGAGCATTTCCCGGAGTCGATCGGCGGGCGGGGCGGGCGAGCCGGCGATTTCACGAAGCCTGGCCGTCACACCGGCAGCGATTCTGTCCACGTGGGCCAGGACCAGCTCTTCCTTGCCGGGAAAATGAAGGTAGATCGTCCCTTTGCCGATCCCGACCTCACGAGCCACGTCGTCCATGGTCATCTTCCTGTACCCGTACCTGCCGAGGAGGGTGTCGACGGCGTCCAGGATCAGGTCGCGAATGTCGTCTCTCGCCGCAGTGCGTCTCATGACTTCTGACTAATATAGTATTCTAGTCATTTCCGGTCGTCAAGCCCTTCTTGTCCCGGCAGGAGGAAGTGCGGGTGAGCGCTGCCACCCTCGGGGTCGCGTCCGGAAGCCGGCCTCGGCCTCCAGCGTCACCGTCACCGATCGGGCCGTTCCTGGTCCCCGCCCGCGTCTCCGGCCCCCGGCGTCTTGTTCTGGACCTTGTGGACGATCATCTTGACCCCGTTCAGGATGAGGAACCACACGAAGGCGTAGCCCCAGACGACGGCGGCATTGAGCCAGCCGATCGGCGTCAGCAGGACACCGTAGACGGCAATGAGAGTGCCGACCGCCTGGGTGATTTCCAGCGGGACGAACAGCTTGAGGCTCGGGAACGGCTTCTCCCAAAAAGCGCCGCGTGTCCGGGTCAGGAATATGGTCATGTGGCCGGCGACGAGCAACTTCAGGAATATCATCGACTGGATCACGCTTTCCGGATAGCCCGAGAACCGCCTCACCAGGTAGAAGAAGAGGAACGAGGACACCACTCCGACCAGGCCCAGAACGGCGGCCATGGAAAGCACCCGGCGCATCTGCCAGCGGACGGGATGAGGCGGGGTGCGGACGTTGTCCCAGGCGATAGCGATGATCGGGATATCGTTCAGGATGGCCAGGAGGATCACCATGATGGCCGTGACAGGGAAGAAGTTGAACATCAGGACGGAGATGGTGATGAAGAGCAGGAGCCGGACGGTTTCGGTGATCCTGTACGTGGCGTAACTGATCATCCGCTCGAAGATCCGGCGGGCTTCCTCGACGGCCCGGGTGATGACGCCGAGCCCGGGGGCGGTCAGCACCAGCGCGGCGGCGGCCCGGGCCGCGTCGGCCGCCTCCGGAACCGCTATGCCGACATCCGCTTGTTTGAGAGCGGGAGCGTCGTTGACCCCGTCGCCGGTCATCCCGATGATGATGTCCTTGGATTGGAAAGCCTTGATGATGTTGAACTTGTGTTCCGGGGTCACTTCCGCGAATCCGTCGGCCTCGACGACCTTGTCGACCACCTCCCGCTCATCCCATTTGCTCCCCTCGGGGAAAACATCGGAGGCCACCTTGATGTCCTGCCCCAAGTCGAGCTGCTTGGCGACTTGCTTGGCGATCGCGAGGTGGTCGCCGGTGACCATCCGGATATCGATGCCGTGCCTCTTCGCCGCCTTGACCACGTCCGCCGAGTCCTTTCGCGGCGGATCCAGCAGCGAAAGAAGCCCGAGATACCGCCACTTCCCGCCGCCCTCCTTCCTGGCCACGCCGAGCGCCCGGAACCCGTTGCGGCCCAGTTCGTCGACCTTGGACTCGACGTCTTCCGCGGTCTTTCCTTCCGCGCCCACGAGTTTCAAGATGGCCTGGGGGGCGCCCTTGGCGACGGTGAACTTTCTGCCCTGATGCTCGATGTCGGCATCGGCCATCTTCCTCGTCGGGTCGAACGGCCGGAACTCGCCGACCTTGTAGCCGTCGAGCTCCTTGGCATCGTCGAGGCCCTCCAGCACGGCCCTGTCGATGGGGTCTTCCGTATCGTCCCGTCTGGCGGCAAGGGCGGCCGCCAGGATGAGGTCGTGTTTGTCCTCGGCCGCGAGGAGGACGGGCTCCTGCAGCTCCAACTCGTTCCTTGTGAGAGTGCCGGTCTTGTCGGCGCAGAGCACTTTCAAGCCGGCCATCTCTTCCATGGCCGGAAGCTTCGAGACGATGGCCTTCCAACTCGCCAGCCTCCCGGCGCCGATCGACATGGTGACCGAGAGCACGGCCGGCAAGGCCACCGGAATGCCCGCCAGGGTCAGCCCCAAGGCGAAAATAATCACTTCGACGATCGGGTCTCCCCTGGCCAGGATGCTGACCAGCACGATCGTCATGACCAGGGCCCCGGCCGATCCCATGAGAAAATAGCCGATCCGGATCACGGCCCGCTGGAAGTGCGAAACTTCCCTGGCCCCGGCCACGAGCTCCACGGTCCGGGCGAAACGCGTGGCCTTTCCCGTGGCCGCCACCACAACCTTGGCCTCGCCCTGTTTCACCGTGGTTCCGGAGAACACGGGGTCATTGTCCTGCTTGTCCGCGGGGAGGGATTCGCCGGTGAGGGAGGACTCGTCCGCGCTGAGATGCTGATCCTCCAGCAGCTTCCCGTCCGCGGGGACGACGTCTCCCATGCGCAGGACGATGATGTCTCCCGGCACCAGCAATTTTGCCGAAATGGTTTTCTGATTGCCGCCACGGATGACCCTGGCGTGCAGGGCCATCTCCTTTTTAAGGGCCTCGATGGCCTGGTTGGCCTTGCTTTCGTGCCAGTAGCCGACCCCGCCGTTGACCGCGAGCAGGAGCAGGATGACTCCGAATTCCTCCCATCTGCGGACCGCGCCGGCCAGGACCAGGGCGGCTTCGATCATCCAGGGGATAGGTCCCCAGAAGTGCGAGAGAAACTCCAGGACCGGGCTCCTCCTTTTCTCCTCGACGGCGTTCTCTCCATAGGCCTCGAGACGCTTCCCGGCCTCGCCCTCGCTGAGACCTTTCTCGGGATCGGTCGCCAGCTCCTTGACGATGTCCCGGATCGACTTTTTTTCCAATTCCTCGGGGTCAAAGATTTTGGGCATTGAACATCTCCCTTGAGCACTTGACAAGAAGGACAAGACCGGGCGCGGGATTACGCCTGCCTGACCGCGGAGGCGACGTCCAACCGATGGCCCCCTCTCGCCACTATTAAAAAGTATAAAAGAACGACCTGGGCGCGTCAAGGACGGCGGCGGTGTAACCCGGAGGGCATTCGGAGCGTATAAACGAAAGGAGACCCCGACCGCGGACCTCGGGACGGGCTCGATGCCACGACGAGGGGAATGACCATGCCGCAAAACGCTTTCAAGACCCTGCGGAGAAACTTCTCGAGACACAAGGGCTATTCGTTTCTCAACGTGGCCGGCCTTTCGGTGGGCCTGGCCGCGTTCATCCTCATCCTGGTCTTCGTCCAGTACGAGTTCCGGTACGAGAGACACCACGTCAACGCCCGAAGGATTTACCGTCTCGTCATCGAGCAGAACCTCGGCGACCGGGTCTTCCGGGCCTCGTCCTCGCCCGTGCCTCTCTCGGAAGCTCTCCGTCGGGAACTGCCCGAAGTCGAGGAGTTCGCCCGGTTCTTCTCCACGAGCCGGGCCGTCGTCGCCCGGGACGACCGGCGATTCAACGAAGACGGTCTCTGCTTCGCGGACCCCGGCGCCCTCCGGATGTTCTCCTATCCCATGCTCGAAGGAAACCCGGAAACCGCCCTCGCGGACAATTCTTCGGCCGTCGTCACCGAGTCGATCGCCGGGAAGTACTTCGGCGCGGAAGACCCCGTCGGCAGGACCCTGACCGTCGATGTCGGCGCGAAATTCGATGTCACCGTGACCGGGGTCATTGCGGACCATCCCCCGACCACGGATTTCGCTCCTCAAATTCTGGTTTCCATGGGCACGATCCGGGCCCTCATGCCCGACGCGGACGCCTTCTTCAACAACTGGGTCAGCCAGCAGATCCGCTCCTACATCATGGTGCCCGGGAATCACGACATGTCCGGCATGGAAGAGAAGATCATGACGGTCTTCCGCCCCCATATGACGGAGGGCGACCGGAGGGTCGTCAGGCTGGAGCAACTGGCCCGGGCCCACCTTCATCCCGTCGCCGACGGCGGCGCGGGGGACATCCGGACGCTCGCCATTTTCCTGGGCTGCGGTATTCTCGTCCTCCTCACGGCCTGCATCAACTTCATGAACCTGGCCACCGCCCGCTCGGCCGCCCGGGCCAGAGAAGTCGGGTTGCGGAAGGTCGTCGGAGCTGTCCGCTCCCAGCTCATCCGCCAGTTCATCGGCGAAAGCCTGATCTATGCCGCCTTATCCCTGGCTCTTGGCCTGATCGCCGCCGCGCTCTCAATTCCCCTGCTCAACAGACTGACGGGTCAGTTCGTGACCGCCTCCGACCTGGCACGCCCGGGGGTCCTGGCGATTCTCGTGGGGGTCGCGATCCTCACCGGCCTCGTCTCCGGCAGCTACCCGGCCCTGTTTCTGTCCGCGCTCAAGCCGGCCCGCGTTCTCAAAGGCGGTTCGGGAGCCGGGGGCGGGGGGGCCACCTTCCGCAAGGTCCTGGTCGTCGCCCAGTTCACGATCTCCGTCATCCTGATCATCTCGACCATGATCTTCGGCCGCCAAATGCGCTACGTCCACGACAAGCCGCTCGGCTTCGACAAGGACCGGCTCCTCGTCGTCCGGGCTCGGTCCGGACCGGCCGTCCGCGATCTCGAGCCGTTGAAGACCGCCCTGCTCCAGGATCCCCGGATCGCCGGAGTGAGCGGCTCCGAGCAGCTCCCGAGCTCGATCGGCATGTACAACAACGTGACATGGGAAGGGGCCGCCCCGGGCGAGCAGGTCGAGCTCATGTTCAACCGGGTGGATCACGATTTCCTCGACACCTACGGGATCGGCCTCGCGGCCGGGCGCAACTTTTCCCGGGAATTCCAGGCGGACGGCCTCTCGGGGGACGGTCCGCAGTCCGCCAGGGGAGTCCTTCTGAACGAGGAAGCCGCCCGGCGCATGGGCTGGACCGATCCCGTCGGCAGGCAGGTCGTCCAGGTCTATGGCGACGAAAGGATCTACCTGAGAGTGGTCGGCGTCGTCAAGGATTTTCATTTCACGTCGCTCCGGAACGCGATACGTCCCATGAATTTTTTCCTCAGCACCTCCGTCAACAGGTACGTTTCGGTCAAGCTCGGGGCCGGGAACCCGCGGGAGACCCTGGGGTTCATCGAATCGACCTGGAAGCGGCTCTATCCGGACCTGCCGTTCGAATCCTTTTTCTTCGACTCCGTCTTCGACCGTCTCTACCGCTCGGAGGAGAGGCAGAGACGGCTGTTCGGCATCCTCAGCGCCCTGGCGGTCTTCATCGCCTGTCTCGGGCTCTTCGGCCTGGCCGCCCATGCCGCCGAACAGCGGACCAAGGAAATCGGCATCCGCAGGGTGCTCGGGGCCTCGACCCCGGCCATCGTGGCCCTGCTGTCCGGGGAATTCACGCGATGGGTGCTGGCCGCCAACCTCCTGGCGTGGCCGGTCGCCTACCTGGCCATGCACCGTTGGCTCGGGGGGTTCGCCTACCGCATCGATCTTCCGTCCCAACTCGGTTGGTTCGCCCTGGCGGCGGCACTTTCGGTCGTCATCGCCTGGCTGACCGTCGGCTTCCAGGCGTTGAAAGCGGCCTCGGCCGACCCGGTCCGGTCCCTGCACTACGAATAGGCGAAGGACCCCCCGAAAAGCCCAGGCCGCGATTGACCCTCGGGAGCGCTGCGGGTATTCTGGGGGGAGGAGAAGAGCCATGAGCCCCGAGATTTCCCGGAATCGACTGATCGTCCGCGTCGGGCTCATGGCCTTATTCGGCCCCGTCATCCTGTTTCTCTCCGCCGGCGACGTCGGATGGACGATGGGCTGGGTTTTCGCGGCCTTCACGTTCGGCTTCACGCTCTTCAGCCGCATGCAGATCCTCCACAAGAGCCCGGGTCTCTTGGCCGAACGCGCCGCGTCCCTGAAGAAGGACAACGTCGAACCCTGGGACAGGATCCTGGTCCCGCTCCTCGGAGTGGCGCTGCCGACTTTCACGGTGGTCCTGGCGGGCCTGGACCATCGCTTCGGCTTGTCTCCGGAATTTCCCGTTTGGCTTCAGGCGGAGGTTTACGTTCCGATGCTTCTCGGCGCGGTTCTCTCCCAGTGGGCGGCGGTGGAAAACGCCTTTTTCTCGGCCGTCGTACGAATCCAGGAGGACCGCGGTCAAACGGTCGTGACGACGGGCCCCTACCGGTTCATCCGCCATCCCGGATATGCCGGAAGCCTGCCTTATACTCTGTGTCTTCCCGTCGCCCTGGGTTCGGTGTGGGCCTTCGTTCCCTCGCTGGCGAGCCTGGTTCTCATTCTCGTCAGGACGTCGCTCGAAGACCGGACGCTCCTCCGCAAGCTTCCCGGCTACAAGGACTACGCCGGCAGAACCAAAAGCCGCATTCTTCCCGGCATTTGGTAGCGGACGCTGCCCACCTTCCTCTGGCCAGATACGCGGACGGGGAAAGATAGCGAGGTTCGCGTCCCGCTCGAAGGTCAGCCGTGGACGAAGTCGCCGATCCTGCGCATGCGGGCCAGCTCCTCCTCCGACATCGGGCACGAGTCGAGGACGGCCAGGTTCTCCCGCATCTGCCCTACGTTCCTGGGCCCGCTCATGCACACGTCGGCGGCGGGGTTCGAGAGGACGAAACGGTAGCAGTCGACGGCCGTAGGGGGAGCCTCTCCGGTGGGCATCTTTTTCGGGTCGAGGAGCTTTCCCCAGCGGGTGGCCGTGAAAGACACGGTGCCGGGACGCCCCTCCGCTGGAAAGAACGGAAATATCTCGGTCTCGGCGCCCCGGTGCGCTGCGCTATAGCGGAGATGGAGGACGTCGAAATCGCCGCCTTTCGCCAGCTCGCCCAGCAGCCGGCGGTTGTGGCTGGATACGCCCAGATAGCGGATGAGGCCTCGGGCTTTCACTCTCAGGGCCCCGTCTATGAGCCGGCGGGAGGGCCGGTGGGCGAAATAGCCGAGGACGAGGACGTCGGCATGGTCGAGGCCGGCGTTTTTCAAACCGCGGCGAAGCAGCCGCTCGGTGAAAAAGTTGTTGTGCGCATAAGTGAAAGCCGACAGGACGAGCCGGTCCCGCTCCCCTTTGGCGACGATGTTCCGCAGAGCCTGCCGAAGATGCGGCGAAAACCCTTTGACGATGGTTCCCCACGTAAAGTAGTTGCATCCCCTCTCGAAGGCCTCCTCGAGGGCCGCCGTCGGCGCCCAGTATCCGGAGGCGATCCCCAATCGGCCGACCCGGAGGCCCGTGCGTCCCAAGGTGGTCGGTTCGCTAAAGTCCATGCCCGTCTCCTTCAGCCCGGAAGAGCTCCGGCAACCGCCATAAGGATTTTAGGGGCTTTCACCGTCGCCATCCGATCCAAGAGAGGGTCGATTGCCGGTCAACTCAAGCCGCATCCTGTATCTCTTGGTAACATCATCGGGCGAAAGTCCTGCCGACGGGGCTTCCTGCCGGAGCCTGTCCTCGAGGTCGCCGCTGATTCCGGGCTCCGTGTCCTCGTGGACGACCTTGAAGCCCAGCCTCCGCCAAAAGCGGCGGCCGGCAACTCCCGAGATGGCGTAGAGCAACGGGAGCTCCTCGTAGGCCGTGGCCTCGATGGCGGACCACCCCGCCCGGGTCGCCCACCCGATCAGTTCGCGGACCATGCGGGTGGCTAGTCCCTTGCGTCTGAAGCGCCCCGGCTCGCCGGTCGGAGCGGCGACAAAAAGGCAATGGATGAAAAGCGTCCTATCCGTCAGTTCCTGAAGCGGCGGGAATTCTCGGAGGATCAGGTTATCCGGGGGGCCGGCGGGAGAACGTTGCTGCAGGCAGAAGGCGGCCCCGCCGCTCGCGCTGAACGAACAGAGGGCCTTGGGATAGAAGCGCAGCGTCGCCACGACATCGTCTCCGTCCCACGCCGCGATGGCGCAGGAGCCGTAGGTCTCGGCCAGCTTTTGGAGCAGCGGCGCGTTCCGGCTGCGAACATACGGCCAGTCGACCTCCGGATGAGGACCCGGTTCATCTATGTTCCCGCGATTGAGGGGACCGGCGTGCAAACACCTCCAGAGGACGAAATCCGGCCTCAGGGGTCCGACGGCGAGATTCCGCGTCGCCGCGCCGGCCCGGGGACGGCCTTTGGAACTTCCCATTCTTCTGAGAGAATAGGGCCGCGCCGCGGGCCTGTCAAGCCGGAGTCCCGGATGCCCGACGTGAGGGTTCGCCGGCACCCCGCGAAGCCGGCCCCATCCCATGGGGTCCGCCGGACTCGTCCGTCTTGAATATTCCGCCGTTCCGCCTTATAATTCCGTATCGCGAACGACGCGAAAATCGGCTCAACCTGAGCTTATCAAAAGGTATCAGAAGGGAGTTCAAATATGGCGACCAAGGGATTCAATCCGTTCGAGATGGCCCAGAAGCAGTTCGACGCCGTCGCGGACCTTCTCGAGCTCGACCAGGCGACGCGGGACCTCCTGCGGCAGCCGCTGCGGGAATACCATTTCTCCGTTCCCGTCCGGATGGACGACGGAGGCGTCCGGGTCTTCCGCGGCTTCCGCTGCCAGCACAACGACGCCCGCGGCCCCTGCAAGGGCGGCATCCGTTTCCACCCCCAGGAGACGATCGACACGGTCCGGGCCCTCTCCATGTGGATGACCTGGAAGTGCGCGGTCGTGGACATCCCGCTCGGCGGCGGCAAAGGCGGCGTCATCTGCGACCCCCACAACCTGAGCCAGCGCGAGCAGGAAGGCCTCTGCCGGGGGTGGGTCCGGCAGATCGCCAAGAACGTCGGGCCGCTGAGCGACGTCCCGGCCCCGGATGTCATGACCAACCCCCAGCACATGCTCTGGATGCTGGACGAGTACGAAACCATCCGCGGCGCCAAGTACCCTGGTTTCATCACCGGCAAGCCGGTCGGCATGGGCGGCTCGCTCGGACGGACCGAAGCGACCGGCTACGGGCTCGTGTACACGCTCCGCGAAGCCCTCAAGGAGCTCAAGATCCCGGTCGAGAAGACGACGGCGGCCGTTCAGGGCTTCGGGAACGTGGCCGAATACGCCATCCAGCTCTACACCCAGCTCGGGGGCAAGGTCGTGTGCGTCTCCTGCTGGGACCAGAACGACGAGACCTCCTACACCTACGTGAAGAAGAGCGGAATCAACCTCGAGGAACTTCTGGCCATCACCGACCGCTTCGGCGGCATCGACAAGGCCAAGGCCGAGGCCCTGGAGTACGAGCGGCTTCCCGGAGACGCCTGGATCGAGCAGGACGTCGACATTTTGATCCCGGCGGCCATCGAGAACCAAGTCAACGCCGAGACCGTCAATAAGATCAAGCCCCGGGTCAAGGTCGTCGCCGAAGGCGCCAACGGCCCGACGACGATCGAAGCCGACGCGGTGATCAAGGAGCGCGGCATCTTCGTCATTCCGGACTTCCTGGCCAACGCCGGCGGCGTCACCTGCAGCTATTTCGAACAGGTCCAGTGCAACCAGAACTTCTTCTGGCCGAAGGACGAGGTCCTGACCCGCCTCGACCACAAGATGACGGCCGCCTTCCTGGCCGTAAGCGAACTGGCCCGCAGCAAGAAACTGTACATGCGCGATGCGGCCTACGTCATCGCGGTCAGCCGGGTCGCCAACGCTTGCAAAGACAGGGGCTGGGTGTAAAATAACCGCGTCATGAGCAACCAGCGGCCGCCGGTGGCCGTCAGCACCCTCTTTTCGACGCTCCACGAGCGGGCCAAGGAGCTCAGCTGCCTCTATAAAATCGAGGAAATCCTCAGCCGGTTCGACCGGCCGCTCGAGGATGTCTTCCGTGAGGTGATCGAGGCCATCCCGCCGGGCTGGCAATTTCCCGAGTGCTGCCAGGCCCGGATCGTTTACGGCACCGACAGCTACGAGTCCCCCGAATTCGAGGAGACGCCCTACCTTCAGTGCGCCGACATCCGCGTCCAGGACTCGGCCGTCGGCCGGGTCTGCGTGTCCTATGAGCACCAGACGCCGGAATGCGACGTCGGCCCCTTCCTCAAGGGCGAGGTCAAGCTCATCCAGACGATTGCCGACCGGCTGGGGCATTTCATCCTCCATCAGCGGCTGCGCCGGATGTTCGAAAAAATCGGCGAGGAAGAGCGCGGCGCCCTGGCCGAGGACCGGTCCGGCTGGAGAGTCGCCCTGGACCTGCTCCGTAACACCGACGAGAACCTCTTCGTCCGCGTGTCGCGCAAGATGATGAACTACCTTGGCTGGCGCGGCGTCACCGAGGCCCGGTCGCTCCTCCAGCGATTCGGCGAGGACCAGGCGGAGGACGGGGTTTTCGGCGAGTCCAACGAGCCCCAGGAACGGGGGTCCCTCGACCGCTTCGTCAAGCTGAGCGAGGAGACTTTCAAGATCGCCGCGGCCAACCTGACAGACGAGGAGATCCTGGCCCGCATCCACAAGTGGATCAACGAGGACAGGTCCAGTGCGGCCGTCAAGGCCCTGGAGAACGTCTACGCGTCGTTCAGCGAGGTCCTGGACTCCATGCGGCGCTGCCAGCAGCTCATGCCCGACGGCGTCAGGCTTCCCCGGGTCACCCACAACAGTGTCCGGGTCGCCCTCATACGCCGGTTCTTCACGGAGCAGCTCGAGTTCATCAACGTGGCCAAAAAGTACGTCGACCTCGAGGACTTCTTCGGCCTGATGGAGCGGATCATCTTCCCGGTCGGCAGCCACGGCAAACTGGGCGGCAAGAGCGCCGGCCTGTTCCTGGCCAGCCGGGTTGTCCGGCAGGCCAAGCGAAGGATCAAGTGCATCGGCGACGTGAAGACGCCCAAAACCTGGTACATCACCTCCGACGGCATCATCGCCTTCCTCCAGCACAACAACCTCGAGGAGGTCGTCGAGCAGAAATACAAGGACATCGAGGAGGTCCGGCAGGAGTATCCTCACCTCGTGCAGGTCTTCAAGAACTGCTCGTTTCCCCAGGCAATCATCAAGGGGGTCTCCCACGCGCTGGACGACTTCGGCGATGTCCCGCTCATCGTCCGCAGTTCGAGCCTGCTCGAGGACCGGCTGGGGACGGCCTTCGCCGGCAAGTACAAGAGTCTCTTCCTGGCCAACCAGGGCGACAAGAAGCAGCGCATGGACGCCCTCCTCGACGCCGTCGCCGAGGTCTACGCCTCGATCTTCAGCCCCGACCCCATCCAATACCGGGCCGAGCGGGGCCTGCTGGACTTCTACGAGGAGATGGGGATCATGATCCAGGAGGTTGTCGGCCGGCAGGTCGGCCGGTACTTCTTCCCCGCCTTCGCGGGCGTGGCCTTCAGCCGGAACGAGTTCCGCTGGTCGCCGCGTATCCGGCGCGAGGACGGGTTGCTCAGGATCGTGCCCGGCCTCGGAACCCGGGCCGTCGACCGGGTGAGCGACGACTACCCGGTCCTCGTGGCCCCGGGCCAGCCGAATCTGAGAGTCAACGTCTCGACCGACGAGATCATCCGCTACTCGCCCAAGAAGATCGACCTGCTCGACCTCGACGGCAACTGCTTCGACACCCGCGACATCAAGGCCGTTCTGAGGGAGGTCGGACCGGAGTTCCCGGCCATGACCAAGGTCTTCTCCGTCTACCGTGACGGGCTCATGCAGAGGCCCATGGGCTTGGCGACCGACCTCGGCAAAGCCGACGCGGTGGTGACCTTCGACGGCCTGGTTTCCGCGACGGGTTTCCTGCAGCAGCTCGAGGCCATCCTCAAGACTCTCGAGGCGGCGCTCGGCTTCCCGGTCGACATCGAATTCGCCTCCGACGGCACCGACTTCTACCTCCTGCAGTGCCGGCCGCAGAGCTACTCGGCCGACGAGGTGGCCGTGGAGATCCCCTCGCGGCTCCCCAAGGAGGACATCCTGTTCACGGCCAACCGGTTCGTGTCCAACGGCAAGGTCGCCGATGTGACTCACATCGTCTATGTCGAGCCGGAAAAATACGGCGATCTGGCCGATGTCGGCCAGCTCTACGACGTCGGGATGGCCGTGGGCAAGCTCAACAAGCTGCTGCCGCGACGCCAGTTCATCCTCATGGGGCCGGGCCGCTGGGGCAGCCGCGGCGACATCAAGCTCGGCGTCCGGGTCACCTATTCGGACATCAGCAACGCGGCCATGATCATCGAGGTGGCCCGCCAGAAGGGCAACTACGTTCCCGACGTTTCGTTCGGGACGCATTTCTTCCAGGACCTCGTCGAGTCCGGGATCCGCTACCTGCCGCTCTACCCGGACGACCCGGGCATCATCTTCAATGAGCGAATGCTGACCGGGTCGCCCAACCGCCTGGCCGAGTTGCTCCCCGAACACGCGGCCCTCTCCGACACTCTCCGGGTCGTCGACGTCCCGGCGATTTCCGGCGGCCGGGTGCTGCGCGTCCTGATGAACGCCGAGGAGGACCAGGCCGTGGCCGTCCTGTCCGACCCGTCGTCAAGGATCCGGGCCGCCGGGACCGGCAGGGGGATGGGGGCCAACCGCGAGGACCATTCCCAGTGGCGCCTGCACGTGGCCGAGCAGATCGCCCGGCACTGCGACGCCGCCGCCTGGGGCGTCAGGGGGCTCTACCTCTACGGCAGCACCCGCAGCGGCATGGCCGGGCCCGACAGCAAGATCGGGCTCATCGTCCACTACCAGGGCCTGCCGGAACAGAGGAAGGCGCTCGACCTGTGGTTCCAGGGTTGGAGCCTGTCCCTCGCCGAGACGAACTACATGCGGACGGGGTTTCACTCCGACGGGCTGCTCGAGGTCCACTACGTCACCGACGCCGAGGTCACCGGGCCGGCCAGCATCGCGGCCAAGGTCAATGCCACTCCCGAAACCATCCGTCCCCTGCCCCTGGCGCCCGCCGCCGACCGCGCGGGATAGACACGGAGAACGGCCCCGCCCTCTGCGGCGGGGGGCGGAGCCTGCAGAGCGACCATCAAAAGTAAGACGGAGCGGCTCGGAGCCTCACTTCCGGGGAATATCCTAAAAGATGGCTCTTGTCCTTGCCCCCCGCCCTCGACGCCAAATCAGCTCGCCCGGCGTTCGCCGCGCCGGGCTCAGACACGTTTTGGCGGTTTCCCCGACCGGAACACTCTTGCGCCTAAACTCCCGCGGGGTCGGGCTACGGATTGAACAAAACCCCGAAATGCCCCATACTGCGGGCATGCCGAAGAAGCTCGAAGTGTTCTCCTTCACCCATGAAGCGATGGCCACGGCCTTCGAAATCTTTGTCGCCGGCAAGACCGGGACTTACGCCGGGCAGGCGGCCCGGGCGGCCTTCGACGAGGTGGACCGGATCGAGAGACTCTTCAACCGCTTCGACCCTTCGAGCGAGCTCAGCCGCGTGAACCGTCTGCAACCCGGAGAGCCGATGATGATCGGCATCGAAACCCTGGAATGCCTGAGCCTGGCCGGGCGCATTCAAGAGGAAACGGCCGGAGCTTTCGACATTAACTACAGGGCCGTTTCCGGGCCCGCGATTCCGCAGAAAAGGGGCCCGGCTTCGAAGTCCCGGGCACCGGCTGGGTCCCCCGGAGGCTGGCCTCGCAAGACCCCGGCGGCCGGGCGTCGGCCCCCCCGGACCCGGCCCGGTCTTTTCGAGCTCGTCGATTTTCACGAGGTTCCTGGGGGCTTTGAAATCCTCCGCCTCCCTGCCCGAGACAGGCGGAGACTCCTCCCCCTGGATCTCGACCTGGGAGCCATCGGCAAAGGCTACGCCCTCGACTCCGCCCAGAAGGTGCTGCGGGATTGGGAAATCGACAACGTCCTCCTACACGCGGGCACGAGCACGGCCCTGGGGATCGGTCCGGGCCCTGAGTCGCGCGGCAAAGGCTGGCCGGTCGGTGTGGCTACGGTCTGGTCATGCCCGGAGGCGCCAAAGCCTCTCCGACTCCTCGACATGGCCCTGAGCGGGTCCGGAACCGAAGTCAAAGGGAGCCACATCATCGATCCCGGGACGGGGCGGCCGGCCCGTCGCTTCCAAGCGGCCTGGGCCGCCCACTCAGCGGCCGCCGTCTCCGACGCCCTGTCCACGGCCCTGTTCGCGATGACCCTCGACGAGATCGAGACCTTTTGCGCCGATCGTCCCGAAGCCTGGGCCCTCGTGATTCTCGGCCCGAAAAAGTGTAAAATATTCAACTCGGCCGCTCTCGCGTAATCCTGCCGAGAAGGAGACAGTCATGAGAAGGACCGTGTTCGCATTTTCGGTTGCGATACTGGCCGCCGCTCTCGTCCCGCCCTCGCCGGCGGGGGCCCGGCAGGAGGCCAAGGAAGTGCTGAAGATCCAGCTTCCCAAGCCCATGTTCATCGGCACCCCGAGGAACATCCGCACCCCGAACCTGGAGCCCATCACCGGGCGCGCCCGGGGACCGTTCATGGTCCCGGTCGGCACGGTCCTGCTGTCGGGCGGGAAGCCGGTCACGGCCAGCGACAAGGAACCGGTCATCGGCGAGCTGTCGTTCGTCACGGACGGCCAGAAGTCGGGCGAAGACGGCTACTACGTCGAGCTCGGTCCCGGCACGCAATGGGTCCAGATCGACCTCGGCAAATCCCAGGCCCTCTCGGCCATCGTCGTCTGGCATTACCACAGCCAGGCCCGGGTCTACCGCGACTTCATCGTCCAGGTCTCCGACGACAAGGACTCCATCAACGGAGTGACGACGCTCTTCAACAACGACCACGACAATTCGGCGGGCCTCGGGGCCGGCAAGGACAAGGAATATATCGAGACCTATGACGGCAAGCTGGTCGACGGCCGCGGGGTGAGCGCCCGCTACGTCCGCCTGTACAGCGGAGGCAACACCTCGAACGACATGAACCACTACGTGGAGGTTGAGGTCTACGGCCTTCCCGCCAAATGACGAAGAGGGCCTTCCGGGGTCTGTTTATCTGCGCCGTCGCGGGCGGCCTTCTCCTTCGCGTCGCGGGTCTCGGCCTGCGGCCGATGCACCATGACGAGGCCAACCAGGCGGTCAAGTTTATCGATCTGCTCGAGCGAGGCGAGTACCGCTACGACCCCGGCAACCATCACGGACCGAGCCTCTATTACCTGACCCTGCCTTTCGCCGTGGCCGCGTCGGGACATTCCGGGGCCGCCCTGAGCGAGACGACGCTGCGCCTGGTCCCGGCCCTTTTCGGGGTCGGGGCCATCGCCCTTCTCCTCCTGCTCGCCGGAGGCCTCTCCCGGGAATCGATCCTCTTTGCCGGGCTGCTGGCGGCCATATCGCCGGTCATGAGCTACTACAGCCGGTTCTACATCCAGGAGTCCCTCCTGGTATTCTTTCTCGCCGGCCTCGTCGGAGCCGGGTGGAGGTATGTCCGGACACGTTCGGGCTGGTGGGCAGCGGGGGCCGGATTTGCGGCCGGGATGATGTTCGCGACCAAGGAAACCAGCCTGATCCTGTTCGCGGCCGTCGCGGCGGCCCTCGGCCTGGAACGGGCGCTTCGGCCGAAGGAAACCGGGAATCCCGGGGCCGGGGCTCCTCCCGCCGTCCCCGCGTCGCGGCCCAGGCTCCGGGCGGCTCTGCACGGAGCGCTCTTCCTGGTTGCGGCCCTGGTCCCGGCCGCCCTTCTCTACACGTCTTTCCTGAGGAATCCCGGCGGCCTGGCCGATTCGGTTCTGGCCTTCGGGTCCTATATCGGAAAGGCGGCCGGAGGCGGCCTCCACGCCCATCCCTGGTACTACTATGTCAAACTGCTGGCCTATTCGCGGTTCGGCCACGGTCCGGCCTGGAGCGAAGCCTTCGTGCTGGCCCTGGCCCTAGCGGGGAGCGTCTCGGCGCTGGGGACGGATTCCGGCAAGGACGGCAACCCGCGCTTTGTCAGGTTCATCGTCTTTTTCACCATCGTTTCGGCGGCCGTGTATTCCGCGATTCCCTACAAGACCCCCTGGAACGTCCTGCCCTTCTACCTCGGAGTCCTCATCCTGGCCGGAATCGGGGCCGGGCTGATGTGGCGGGCCGGACGCTTTCTCATCGTCAAGGCCGTCGTTCTTTCGGTGCTCATCCCCGGGATGGCCAACCTGGCCTACCAGGATTACCGGGCCAATTTCCAGGACTACGCGAACCCTGACAATCCCTATGTCTATGCCCAAACGGGCACCGATTTCATGCGGCTCGTCCGGACCGTCGAGGGAGTCGCTTCGGCGAGCCGGCAGGGGCGGTCCATCCTCGTCAAGGTCGTGGCCCCGCCGGACGAGACATGGCCCCTTCCCTGGTATCTTCGCGGATTCGCCCGGGTCGGATACTGGACGGAAGGGGCGGCGGCCGGAAAGCTGGAAGACGCCTCGATCGTCGTGACATCGGCGGCGGAGTCGGAGGCGGCGGTCCGGGAGCTCGGCGAACGTTACCAGATGTCCTTCTACGGCCTGAGGCCCGAGGTGGTTCTCGCGCTCTTCGTCCGGCAGGACCTGTGGCAGGCCTTCATCGACGGGGGCGGAGCTTCGGGGCGTGGGAGGACGGGCCGTGAGCGCTGAACCGGTGTGGCCGGGGCGCGGATTCGCAGGAGAGGCCGCGGCGGACCCGAGAATGGAGTGGAAGGGACGACGAGTCTTCATCAACACGGTCTCGAACAGAGGGTCGTCGCCGGAGCCGGACGGCCTCTCGACGGCTCGAAAACCGGCATGAAGAAAATCGAAATAGGTAGGCGGTTCGCCGTATTCCCTTTCTATGGGGGCGAAGACATCGAACCGGGGGCGCGGATCCCCGTCCTGATCGGTCCCGGCCGGGCCTTCGGCTCGGGGGAACACGAGACGACGGCCAGTTGCCTGGAGGAGATCGAGCGGATCGCCGAACCCGGTGCGGACCACGGACTTCGCAGACTGTCCGTCCTCGACCTCGGCTCCGGCACGGGGATCCTGGCCATCGCGGCGGCCAGACTCGGCGCGGCCCGGGTGACGGCCGTCGAGCCGGACGCGGACGCCTTCCAGGCCATGCTCCGGAATCTGGCGCTCAACAAGGTCGACACCGCGATCGAGTCGATCCGCGGCAATATCGGCTCTCTCGGAGGGCGCCTGTTCGACCTCGTCCTCGCCAACATCTACGGCGACGTCCTTCTGCCCATCGCCGCCGACCTCTCGGCCCTTGTTGCGCCCCGGGGCCGGATGGTCTTGTCGGGAATCCATTACGACTACGCCTATGACGTCAAGAAGGCCTACACGGATACGGGGCTCACCCTGGCCGGGAGCCGGGCCTTCGAAAACTATTGCACCTTCGTTCTGGTCAAATAAGACGTCTTCGGAGCCGGGAAGATCCCATGACGCTGGACTCTCTCCGTCGCCGCGGAGGGGCCCTCGCCCCCGGCGGCCGGCCGGAAGCGGAGGATCACGAGGGGGCGCCAATCCCCTCTTCCGGCGGGTCGCGGCCCGGCCGCCAGTTATCGATCTTGACGGCGACGAGCTTTTTGACGAGCTCGAGGTCGGCCGGCTGCCTGACTTCCATCCTAAGCGCGCGTCCCTCGGCATATTTCCTGGCCAGCCGAAGCTCCTCGACCATCTTGGCGGGCAGATCGCTTCGCTCGATCGCCGCCACGGCCCTGTCTCCGAAAACGAAAGCCAGGCGGAAATATCCCTCTTGCGGCGAAAGGAAGAAGAGGTTCCGCGTTCCGCGAAGCAGCTTGAGCGTCCAGCCCCCGGCCGCGCCGTAGTGTTTCCATTCCTCGGTCAAGCCGCCGTGGGCTTCCTCGAGAGCCGCTTTGAGCTTCCGCCAAAGCTCATAGGCCTCTCCCAGCGCCGCCGCGGGCGCTGCGGAGCTGGTCGGAGATGAACTTTCCCCAATCGCTCAAGGAACAGTGGACCGTCCCCGCCGGGCCCATGACGGGAGGATTGTCCGCGTCAGGCCCGTTTTTCGGAACGGGTTTGCCGTCCGCGACATGGGGCCACGACTGGTCGACCCTGCCCGGCGTCCCCGTGCCGCCGAAGCCGGCGCTTGTCATGCTCAGCGGGCCGAAGACCAGCCTTCTCATCAGGTCTTCCCAGGAGGCGTCGGCGGCTTTCTCGGCCGTGGCCCCGGCGACGACGTAACCCAAGTTCGAGTACAGGTATGCGGTCCCGGGCGCGGCAACCGGCCTGACTCGGGCCAGCGTTCCAACCACGAACAGCCGTTGCTCGCGCGTCGTCCCCTCGCGCGGGGCAACGCCCCAGAGGGTGTTGGCCGGAAGCCCGGAGCGGTGGGACAGAAGTTCGAGGAGGGTGATCTTCCCTATCCCGGGGGGCAATTTTCCGTCCAACTCCGGAAAGGTCTCGCCTATCGTCGTCTCCCAGGTGAGCCGGCCTTGCTCGACCAGCCTGCCGATCATGGCCGCGGTCATGGCCTTGGTATCCGAGCCCAGGTGCCACAGGTCGTTCCGGGTGACCGCGACATCCGTCCCGGACCTCCGAACCCCGACCGCGCCGACAGCTTGAAGTCCTTCGCTGGACACGACGGCCCCGCCCAGGGCGGGCAGGGAATGCTTGAGGCGGATCGGCTCCAGGACGGTTTCGAGGGCTTCCGGACCCGGTGCCCGGCGTCCGGACGTGGTCGCAAGATTCACCGCGGCCAATAACAAGGCCGTGGCGATGCCTCTCGGCTCGCTTTCTTCAGCTCTCTACCCGGGGCCGGCTGTCGGGCTCGGCCCCTGGACGACCATTCTACCTCAGGGTAAGGTCTCCAAACAAACAACCACAGAGAAGACGAGGCGGTTCGGCCGCATCTCAAGAATGAAGAATCGCTTCATCTATTGCCCGGACGCCCGACTCCGAGTCGCTCCGCCGCGCTTCCGCCGGCCGCCCCGAAGACCCCGCTTTCTGCCTCTCCCCGCGATAGCGGACCGGCGGCGTGTTGACGGACGGCTGCGGCGCCGTTATGATGCAAAGGAAGAACCGAGGATGGCGGGCCGCCGCCGGCCCGTCGGGGACAAGAGCCCATGTTCAACTGGAAGAAGGCCCTGCAGAAAAAGGGCGAATCGCCCGCGGAAGGAACCCCCGAGCATTTCGAACGCATCCAGGTCGCCACGAGCGCCATCCTGCTCGAGACGGCCGAATACGACGAGAACTTCAGCGACGTCGAGCGAAAGACGATCTCCGGGATTCTCCAGGACCGCTTCGGAGTCTCGGCCGGGGAGGCCGCGGAGCTGATGGCGGCCGCCGCCCGGGAAAGGAAGGAAACGCTCGGCATCCGCCCGTTCACCCACTTCGTCAACGAGAATTACTCCGACGAGGAAAGGAAGCGGATCCTGGAGGAGGCCTGGCGCGTCATCTACGCCGACGGCAGGCTCAACGCCTACGAGGACCATTTCGTCCACAGGCTGGCCAGCCTGTTGCGGCTCGAGCACGAGGACCTCATCGCGACCAAGCTGAAGGTCAAGCACGGCCGCGCGGAATAGCGGCCGCCGATTCCGGGACCGGCGGGGCTCGGCACCCGAAGTCCGGGAAGAGAATTCCGAAAACAAGAACGGGCCCGGTCCAAGAAACGCCCTCTTTCCCGCGACTCAGGAAAACGGAAGCCGGCATCCGCCGCACACCGGCCCCGTCATGAATCTCATACGGTCAGCTTGAACCCGTCATAGCCGACGTGCGCCGTGACCCCAGCTTTCTTCGCCAGGGAGATGATTCTCCGCCTGGCCTCGCGCGGGTCGCGGTAAAACCAGGAGCCGAAATGAACGAATAGCATGTTCGGGGTGAAATTCCGGAAGAGGCGGACGAGGTCGGGGATGCCGGCGTGTCCGTAGACCCTTCCGCTCGAGGCGTCACGCCGCACCATCCCCCCCCGGCGCATGAAGCTGCCTTCGGTGATCACGAGGTCCAGGCCGACGAGCCGATGGCGATATTTCTTGGCGATCCAGAGCATGTCCCCCGTGTAGAGGACCTTCCGGCTCGGGGTTTCGATGAGGTAGGCCTGCGACTTGACTTTCAGACTGTGGACGGTGGGGAGGCTCCTCAGGCGGTAGGGGCCCACCGTCATACGTCGCGGAAAGACCTCGACGTCCGGGGCCCCGCCGGGCTTTTCCGGGGCATAGACGAGCCGACCGATCGGGGCCGGGTTCCCGACGAAAAAGGCGTGGTCGGGATGCAGGTGGGTGATGAGGACGCGCCAGGGCCGGCGGGCCAGGAATTCCGGCTCGCCGAGGTCGAAAAGGAGCCGGCCGTCGACGAGGAGCCCGGAATGCCGGGAGTGGCGGGGCGAGGACTCCTCGATTTCCCCCCTGGTGCCCAGGACTTCGATCCTCATCGGAGCGGCCTCAGCCCTTGCCGGCGACGACCCTGTTCCGGCCCTGCCCCTTGGCCTGATAGAGACATTCGTCCGCCTTGCGGACGAGGTCTTCGGGGCCGCGCCGGGGTCCCGGCGTGGTCGAGGCCACGCCCACGCTGAGGGTCACCCGTTCGGGACCCGTTCCGGCGGCCATCGCGATGCCCGCGTTCCAGACGGACCGGACGAGCTGCTCCGCCACCCGCACGGCGCCGTGAACGTGGGTGTCCAGGAGAAGAACGGCGAACTCGTCGCCCCCGTAGCGGGCCACGTAGTCGCCCGGCCGCCGCGCCGCCGCGGCCACCGCCTGGGCGACCCTGATGAGGCACCTGTCTCCCGCGGGGTGGCCGCGGGAGTCGTTATAGGCCTTGAAGAAGTCCACGTCGCAGAGGAGGAGGGAAAGAGGCTTGCCCTCCCTGGCCATCCGGCGCCAGCCTCGCTTGAGCTCGTGCTCGAAGGCCCTGCGGTTCGGGATCTGGGTCAGGTCGTCGACCTGGGCGATGCGCTTGAGGTTTTCGTTGGCCGCGGTGAGCGCCAGGTTGGTCTTTTGGACCTTCTCCCGCTCTTCCCGAAGCAGCCGGGCCATGACGAAGTCCGACCTGGCGTAGCGCTCGATCGCATAGCAGGCCAGCATGCCCAGGAGGTTGGAACCGACGAAGAAGAAATTGTGGGTCACGACGGTCTTGAACGGAAAATGGAGGAAGCCGATGGTCAGGATCTCGTAGGCGGCCACGATCAGCCAGCCCGTGAGCGTGGCCCACACGAAACGGACCCGGGTCCAGGTGTAGAGAACCAGGAGGACCATGATCAGCCCCGCGTAGTAGGAGCTTCGGGCCTCGCCCTCGACGACCCCGATCATGGCCACGATGCCCAGCCCCGCCAGGAGGCCCCAGATCGCGAGGGCGCCCTGCCAGATCCTGCGGAAGAAGCCGGCGTAGGACAGGGCGAAGATAAGGGCGCTCACGGGCAGGAAGCCGGCGAACCGGATGGCCCAGAGCGTCTTCACGGAGGCGGGAGCGACCACGGCGTCCAGGAAACCGAACCCGCAGTAGAAGAGGGCGCCGACGATGATCGTGAAGCGGATCTGGCCGAGAGACTTCCGGGTGTACTCGTCCATGAACTGGGCTTCCACCCGGGGCTGGAAGGCCAGGGTCAGGGGATGGATCTCGGGAGCCAGGTAGTCGTCGTCGCTCTTCCCTCGTCCGGTCATGGTCTGCCCTTGCGGGATTCTAATTCCCAAAGCTCCGGGCGTCAACCCGAAAATGCGCCCGGGCGCTTCATCCTTTCAGCGGCCGGCCTCGCCCTCGTCCGCCGGGTCTCCCGTCCGCTCCGGACCCCGCGAAGGTCACTCGATGGCGTGAGCCGCCCAGAGCATGCCGCGCTGGACGATCGCCCTGGCCTCGGGAACGTCGAAATCCGCGGCCACGTGGCCGAGGGAGGTGTAGAAGACCCGGCCCTGTCCGTAGGGCTTCTTCCAGACGACCGGCATCACGACCCCGTTGATCCAGGGGGCGTACCTACCGGTGAAGGTGGTCGTCGCCAGGACCGCGTTCGCCGGGTCGACATGCATGTAGTACTGTTCGGACTTCATGTGGAAGCGGGCCTTGAGGCCCTTGACGATCGGGTCGTCGGGTTTGGTGATGTCGACGTCATAATCGATGACGCCGCCCGGGTGGGCCACCCACTGGCCGCCCACCATGAACTGGTACTCGGTGTTGGAGCGGAAGGCGTCGGCCAGGCCGCCGTGCCAGCCGGCCAGCCCGACGCCGCTCTTTACGGCGTCGAGGAGGCCCTTCTCCTGCCCGGGGGTGATGTTCGACATCGTGAAGACCTGGACGATCAGGTCGAGCGATCTGAGCTTGTCCTCATCGAGGTAGGAGTCGAGGCTGTCGGAGATCTCGACCGTGAAGCCCTGGGATTCGAGCCAGGGAGCGAAGATATCCACGCATTTCTTGGGTTCGTGGCCTTCCCAACCGCCCCAGACGAACAGGGCGGATTTCTGTTTTTGGGGCGCCGGGGCGGGGCCCGCGACAAGGGCGAGCGCGGCGGCCCCGACGGCCAAAACGGCGGCCGCGACGGCGGCATTTTGCCTTTTCATGTCAATCCTCGACTTTCGTTTTCTCCCGTCGGCCGAGTCCTCGGCCCGGCCCTATTCCAGGTCCCGGACCCAGATGTTCCGAAAACGTACCGGGTGGCCGTGGTCCTGGAGCGAGATCGGCAGCCTGTCGGCGTGCATCTTGTAAGGGGGCCTGGCTTTGTGGGCGGTCGGCCCCGTGAGCCGCGCGCACTCGTGGACGATGATCCCATTGAAGAACACGGTCATCCGCGCCGGGGCCAGAACCTTTCCGTCCTTGTCGAAGCGGGGGCGGTGAAAGACGATGTCGTAAATCTGCCACTCTCCGGGCGGCCGGCAGCCGTTGACGAGCGGCGGGTGCTGCCCGTAGATGGCCGCGGTCATGCCGTCGGCATAGGTCGTGTTTCCGTAGCAGTCGAGGACCTGGACCTCGTAGATGTCCATGAGGAAAACCCCGCTGTTGCCGCGGTCCTGGCCCGCGCCTTCGGCCGGGGAGGGCGACATCCACTCGACGTGAAGCTGGCAGTCGCCGAACCCCTTGACCGTGCGGATCGCGCCCGTGTCCTTGACGACCTCCATGAACCCCTTTTCGACCTTCCACCGGGCGGGCTGTCCCTTGGCGTCCGTCCAGCCGGCCAGGCTCCGGCCGTCGAACAGGACGACCGCGTCGGAAGGCGCCGGGACCGGAGGCCCGGCCGAGCCCGGCGTCACGACCGGGGGCTGGGGCCGGTTCATGTCGTGAATCGGCCATTGTTCCTGGGCTGCGGCCGCGCCGACCAGGCCCGCTGAGAGGCCGACAATCCACAGAATCCGTTTCATAAGACCTCCTTCGGGGCCGCCGACGGGGTTCCCTACAGGCTCCAGCCGGGACGGTACTCGGTCCGCAGGAAAGCGTTGGCCTCGGGCACGTTGGTGAATTCCATCTTCTCTCCATCCCACAGGAGCTTGGTGTTCTTGTCTTTCATCCGCACCGCGACATTGGCCAGGAGCATGGCCTCGGTGAGGGGGCCGGAGTAGGAGAAGTCCGTCGTGGACTTGCCGCCCTTCTTGATCGCCTCGATCCACTCCTCGCGGATGCCCGGGGAGCGGGGGATGGTCTTCGCCGGCCGCTTGTATTCCTGCATCCGGGACTCGGGGATGAGACGCGGGTTCTCGCCGTAGACGCTGCACATGATGAGGCCCTTGTCGCCGCGGAAAAGGACGCCGCCGCCCTCGTCGCCCATCATCCGACCGTCTTCCAGCTCGGGGGGCCGGGGCGGCATCAGGCCGCCGTCCCACCAGGTGAGCTTCACGGGGACCATGCCCTCCCGGGCCGGGAATTCGTAGGTGACGACTTCGGCCCAGGGATAATAATCCTGGGTGAACGGCGTCGAGCTGGCCTGGACGCCGGTCGGGTAGCGGAGCTTCAGGGCCCAGAACGGCTGGTCCATTATGTGGGCGCCCATGTCGCCGAGGGCTCCCGTCCCGAAGTCCCAGAGGCCCCGCCACTTGAAGGGATGATAGTCCGGATGGTAGGGCCGGAACGGCGCCGGGCCGATCCAGACGTCCCAGTTCAGGGTCGAAGGCACGGAGGGGATTTCCTTGGGGGCGTCGATGCCCTGGGGCCAGATGGGACGGTTGGTCCAAGTGTGGACCTCAGTGACGTTGCCGATCGCCCCGTCCCAGATCCACTCGCAGATGAGACGGGCGCCTTCGCCGGCGTGGCCCTGGTTGCCCATCTGGCTGACGATGTTGGCCTCCTTGGCCGCCTTGGCCAGCAGCCGGGCTTCCTCGATGGTGTGGGTCAGGGGCTTCTGGACATAGACGTGCTTGCCCAGCTTGATGGCGGCCATGGCGATGACGGCGTGCGAGTGGTCGGGGACCGTGACCGTGACCGCGTCGATTCCTTTCTCTTTCTCCAGCATGCGGCGGAAGTCGTTGAACTTGGCCGCCTTTTCGTACATGGCCTTTTCGGCCGGCTCGACGCGCTCGGAGCGGATCAGGTTGAAGATCATCTCGTCGTCCACGTCGCAGAGGGCGACAATATTCTCCGACCGTACGCCCCGGGTGTCCGAAAAGCCCATACCGCCGACGCCCACGCAGGCGATGTTCAGCGTGTCACTGGGGGCCTTTTTCTTCTGGGTCCCGCCGACGACGTGCCGGGGAACGACCATCACGCCCGCCGCCGCAGCGGCCGTGGCGCTCAGAAATTTCCGGCGCGAAACGGCCGGCCTGTCGACGAGATTCAATTTTTTGGAATCGTCCATGCTCACCATCCTTGAATCGGTTTATGCGTAATGAGGGAGGGAATCCGTGTTCGGGGGGCCTTCGTCGCGTTCATGAAAAACCCGGTATCGGATACCAGAAGCCGCTTATATCACATGCCGGACGAATGGTCAAACAGCCCGCGGCCTATCGCTTGCGGGCTGTAGGATCGGGTGTCGAGTCAAAAGGAAGGCCTCCGATCGAGCGCCGCGACTCGTGGTCCGAGTTGACAGCACAGGGGCCGTCGCCAATAATGTATCGGGTCCCTGACCCCCCGGGAAAAGGCGTCTCGATGTCCCGAGGATCACCCGGGCCCGAGCCCTTGCAGGGAGAGAATCACGATGTCCTCGCGCGATGCGACTCCTGGCCGGGGGAACGAACTGGCCGTCATCCTCGGGTTCGCGCTGGCCGTGCTGGGCTTCCATTTCGCGGTCAACGCCTTCGGAGGCTACGGCATATTCCGAGACGAGTACTACTATGTCGCCTGCAGCAAGAGGCTCGCCGCCGGCTACGTCGACCACCCCCCTCTGGCCATGTTTCTGATGGCAGCGGGGCGAACGCTTTTCGGCGTTTCGCAATTCGCGATCCGCATTCTCCCCGCGGCGGCCCACTCCCTGACGGTCGTCCTGGCCGGGCTCATCGCCCGGAGGCTCGGAGGACGGTCGGTCGCCGTGACCCTGGCCTGCCTGGCCGCGGCGCTCTCGCCGATCTTCGTCGGACACGCCAATATCTTCCAGATGAACGCCTTCGCCTATCTCCTGTGGGCGTCGGCCGCGTACCTGCTGGTTCTCATCGTCGCCGGGAGCCGGCCGATCTACTGGATCGCGCTCGGCGTCGTCATGGGCCTGGGGCTTCTCAACAAGGTCGATTTCCTGTGGTTCGGGGCGGGTCTGGCCGCCGGACTGCTCTTGACCGGTCTCAGGAAGCACCTGCGGACGCCCTGGCCCTATGGCGCCGCCGGCATCGCCCTGCTCATGTTCAGCCCGTTCGTCGTCTGGAACGCCGCCCACGGCTTCCCTCATCTCGAGTTCATCAGGAATGCCACCGCCGGCAAGTATTCGGGACTGACCAGGGGCGACTTTCTGGCCGGGCAGGTCTTTCTCCCGGGACCGTTGAGCCTGCTGCTCTGGCTCCCCGGGCTGATTTTCCTGCTGACCGGCCGCGACGGAAGGCGCCATCGCATCCTCGGGATCATCTACCTGACCGGCCTGGCGGTTCTTCTGGCCAATCCTCACAGCAAGGCGGAATACCTCGGCCCCGCCTACACCATGCTGTTCGCCGCGGGCGGCGTGGCCCTGGAAAGGTTCTCGAAGCGGCCCGGGAGAGGCTGGGCCGCCCCGGCGGTGGCCCTGGCCGGAGCGCTGACTTCGCTGGCGATCCTGCCTTTCGCCGTCCCGGTCCTCCCCGTCAGGACGTTCATCCGTTACGCCGCCGCGGTGGGCATGAAACCTTCGACAGCGGAAAGCAAGACCCTGGCCGAGCTGCCTCAGTTCTATGCGGATATGTTCGGCTGGGAGGAGATGGCCGAGGACGTGTCGGCGGTCTACCTTTCCCTTCCCGGGCCCGAGCGCGTCTCGGCGGTCGTCCTGGCCCGGAACTACGGCGAAGCGGCCTCCCTCGAATACTGGTCGCGGAAATACCCCTTGCCCCGGGTCATATCGACCCACAACAGCTACTGGCTCTGGGGCTATCCGCAGGAAGGCCTGGCGACGGTCATCGTTCTCGGCGGAAGGGCCGAAGACCATCTGAAGGCCTGCGAAGAAGTCCGTCTCGCCGCCACGCACGCTGCCCGTTACGCGATGCCATACGAGACCAACCTGCCGGTCTTCATCTGCCGCGGGCTGCGGGTTTCCCCAGAGGCGATCTGGGAGAGGGAAAAGAACTTCAACTGAGCGCGGCGCCCGGCACGCCAAAAACCGGGGCCCCGGAGGAAGGAATTCCGACCTTTACATTTTCCCTCTCAGGGAATACCATGGGCGGGACAATCGAGGCAGGCGGCGGCTCGAAAGGACGGATCATGCTCCCAGGCAAGCACTCGGAAATCGGCAGCCTCAGGACGCTGCTTCTCAAGCATCCCCGGCAAGCCTGGGTCGGGCAGAAATCCATCCAGAGGCAATGGAAACAGCTCCGCTACGTCGAGGAGCCGGATTTCGGCCGGGCGGTGGAGGAATACGACCTCTTTCTCGAGATCCTGCGCCGGTCGGTGCCGGAAATTCACTTCCTTCCGGAGAACGCCGCGACGGGCCTGGATTCGGTCTATGTCCGCGACGCCGCCCTCGTCACGAAGAACGGCATCATTCTCTGCAACATGGGGAAGCGCCAGCGAAAAGGCGAGCCGGAAGCCGTCAAGGACTATTGCGTTTCGGCCGGCTGGCCGGTCCTGGGGGCCATCCAGGGACCGGGGACGCTCGAGGGCGGCGACATCGTCTGGCTCGACGATCAGACCCTGGCCGTCGGCCACGGCTACCGCACCAACGCCGAGGGAATCCGCCAGCTCCGGGAAATAACGGCCAGCTTCGTCGCCGAGATCATCGAGGTTCCGCTCGTCCACTGGGAGGGGGCGGACGACGTTTTCCATCTGATGTCGATCCTCAGTTCCGTCGACCGCGGCAAGCTCCTCGTGTATTCGCGCCTCCTGCCCGTCCCTTTCAGGAGATGGCTGATCGAAAGGGGCTTCGAACTCATCGAAGTGCCCGAGGCGGAATTCCCGAGCCTGGGGGGCAACGTCCTGGCCCTCGCCCCCGGCAAGTGCCTGGCCCTGAGCGGCTGCCCGAGGACGAACGAGGCGCTGGCCAAGGCGGGAATCGAGGTCTGGACTTTCAGGGGCTCGGAGATCTGCCTCAAAGGAGGCGGCGGGCCGACCTGCTTGACCAGGCCCCTCAGTCGCGACGGCGCCTAGCCGTCTTCTCGCCCCGGCCCGGAGTCCCGGGTTTGACCTCGATCCTCCGATCCCTTAACATCTGCACGCCGGCGGCGGTATACCCATGCGGATGAACGAAGAGGAGAGGAAACTCGTGGAGATGGTGCTGTCCGGCCGGACCGAGGCTTTCGAACCGCTGGTGAGGCCCTACCGCCGGGCCCTCCTGGCCCTGGCCTTCAGGCTGACCCGGAATCTCGAGGACGCCAAGGAAGTCTCACAGGAAGCCCTCCTCCGAGCCTTCAAGTATCTCCGCCGCTGCGACACCTCGCGGAGTTTCCGGAACTGGCTCTTCCAGATCGCCGCCAACGCGGCCCGGGACCGGGCCAGGAGGTCGCTCGGCGAACGCGGCGCGCTCGAGGATGCCGCCCGGGACCGGCGCCCGGACCCCGGCCCCGAAACGGGCCGGTCGGAGGCCGAGTTCCGCTCCGGCCTCATGGCCTGCCTGACGGCGCTGAGCCCGAGGGAACGGGAGGTATTCGTGCTGCGGGACCTGGAAGAGCTTGACATCAAGGAGACCGCCCGGGCCCTGGGCTGCTCGAACATCTCGGTTCGCGTGCATTTGACATCGGCGCGTCGCAAGATCCGCGAGCGCATAAGGCGGGAATATCCTCATCTGGAGAAAGGCCGATGACCTGCCGTCAAGCAAAACGACGGATTCCCCTGCTGGCCGGCGGCGACCTCTCGCCGCGGCGAAGCCGCGCCACCCAACGCCACCTCGTTTCGTGCCCGGACTGCCGGAAGGAACTCGAGGCCACGGCCGCGGCGCTGGAGGAAGCCCGGGCCCTGGCGAGGCGCGAACCCGAGCTCGACTGGTCCGAGCCGGAGTGGCGGACGGTCCTGGCCCGCATTGTTTCGGAAGGGACGCCCAAGAGAAGGGCCGGCGTCCGCCGCCGGCTGAAACCGGCCATGGCCGCTTCGCTGGCCTCGGCGGTCGTGCTGGCCGGGATCGCCGTTGTCTTGAGAAACTCGATTTTCAGGCCGGGAGAATCTCGGCCCGGGCCCGCGATCGAAACGGCGCAAGTCCGCGGGCCGGGAAGCCCCGTCATCCCCGGGGTCGAGCCCGAGCCGGCTTCACGGACGCCGAAATCCCTCCCGGCCGGGCAGGATGTCGTTTCGGTCACCCTGGTGTCAGAGGAGACCGGCCTTCAGGTCGTCTGGTTCTTCGACAGGAATTTCGAATGGAAAGGAGACGATAAATGAAAAGAGCCCTGTTGAGTTTGTTGGTTTTGGCCCTGGTCACGGTTTTGGCCGCACCGTCCTTCGCGGAGTCCGCGTCCCAATCGGCCCAGCTCCAGGACAAGGCCCGGATGGAAAATGAGCTGGTCCGCCTGAAGTATGTTCCCGCCGACAGGGTGAGGGTCCTGCTCAGCCCGTACCTCAGCCGGGAAGGGCGCATCACGATGATGCCCAACGAGAATGTCATCGTCGTCAGCGACCTCCGGGAAAACATCGAAAAGGTGCTGCGAGTGATCAAGCAGCTGGATGTCAAGCCGGCCGACCTCCTCATCACCGTCCAGCTCGTCCTGGGGTCCGAGGCCGGGGAGCCGGGCAAGGAGTCCATGACGAACGACCCGATCATCCGGGAGCTCCGGAATCTCCTGAAGTACAAGTCCTATTCCCTCCTTGACGCGTCCCTTCTCCGGGCCATGGACGGGACCGGTTCCGAGGTCCGGATCGGCGACAAGGCCGACTTCGAATTCTGGGTCAGGCCGAAAGTCGTCAGGGATGAAAACTCCTCCCTCATCCAGATGGAGGTCCGGCTGAGGCAGATCCGCCTGGCCGGGACGCCGCCCAACGCGACCTCGTCCAAGCCCGAATACATCACGACCGACCTCATCGCGACCACCCTCAATATCAAGTCCGGAGACAAAACGGTGGTTGGCGTCTCCAAGCTCGACGGGGGCGACAAGGGCCTGATCCTCATCCTCTCGGGAAAAGTCGTCGACTGATGAGAGCCTTCCTGAGCGGCCGACGGTTTCTTGTGGCCTACTCCGGCCTCCTCACGGCGGTTTTCGCGCTGACCGTGTTCACGGGCGCCGCACGAAACCGCAAGACGGGCTTCGAGGAAATCGACGTGCAGCGCATCAACGTCGTCGAGCCGGACGGGACCGTCCGGCTCGTCCTCTCGAGCAAGGCCCTGTTTCCCGGCATCCTTTTCAAGGGGAAGGAGTATCCCCATCCCAACCGTAAGACGGCCGGCATTCTGTTCTTCGACGACGAGGGGACCGAGGACGGCGGACTGATTTTCGGCGGCGCCAGGGACGAGAAGGGGAACGTGAGCGCCTACGGTCACCTGAGTTTCGACCAGTATGACCAGGACCAGGTATTCACCATCGACGCCTCCGAGGACGGCGGCAACCGCAAAGCCGGAGTGTCCGTCTGGGACAGGCCCGATTACTCGATCGAGGAGCTCATCCGGCTCACCGAGCAGGTCAAGGGCTTGCCCGAGGCGCGCCAGAAAGAGAAGATTTCAAAGTTCTTCGCCGACCGGAAGTCGGCGCATCCGCGTCTGTATCTCGGGAAGAGCCACAACGGGTCGGTTTCGCTCCGGCTGAACGACAGGCAGGGCCGCGAGCGTCTCGTCGTTGAGGTGGCGCCGGACGGCTCGCCGTTTGTCCGCTTCCTCGACGAGAACGGCGAGCAAACCGCCCGCTGGCCGTCAGCCAAGTGAGGGGCCGGCACCGTCGCCCGGAGCGAGGCCCGCAAAGACCAAGACTCGTTTAAGACATTTCGCGCAAGCACGGCCCCGAGCCGCTCCGTCGTGCTCTCGATGGTCGCTTCGAAGAGTCCGCTCCCTGCAGGAGGGAACATCTCGAGCTCGCAGCCAAAAGGTTGAGCGACGGGCGTCTGGGGCAAGTCCCCGCGCGCCCGCAGCCTGGCGCCGGGCTTGGTGCCCATGACGGACGATTGGCGACGCTTCGAACGAAGGTGTGGACCGATCTGAAGTCGGAAGGCCGGGGGCGAGGACGCACGGGGACGCCCCGGACAGGACCCGTCGACCATTAGGAGGAGCGAGGGGTGTCTGGGGCAAGTCCCCGCGCGCCCGCAGCGCGGTCGTGAAGACCCAGAAGATGAGGTCGCCACGTCGTGCCAAGAGGCACTCCTCGCGATGACACGAGCACGTTTTACGGACATGGCGCGAGGACGCACGGGGACGCCCCGGACAGGACCCGTCGACCTTAAAAAACGGGAGTTTAGGCGGGTTGGCCGGTTCTCCGGCTCTCGAGCAGCGTGACCTTCAAGGCGGCGTTCCGATAGCTGGGATTCCAGCCCAGGATCCCCTTGAAGAGCGAAAGGGCCCTCTCCTTGTGATCGGCGTACTCGCAGAGTTCCGCCAACTCGTATTCGAGGGCGAAGTGTTGGTCCGTCCCTTCCTTGGCGAGGGCCTGGGCCTTTCTCAGCCATCGCTCGGCGTCCGCGAAGTTTCTCTTTTGCCGGTAGCATCGGCTGATCGCGGTGTAGGCGTCGACGGCCACGGCGGTGTCCTTGGCGGCCTGCGACAACTCCTCGATCGCCTCGGCGTAAAGCCCCTGGTCCATGAAGGCGATCCCCAGTTGGAAACGCATTTCGCCGCTCTGCGCGCTCTGCCGGGTCTTGAGGTCGTTCCGGAAATCGGTCACGATGTTCGACAGCTCGCGCTCCTCCTGCGTCTTCGTCCCTTGCGTCTGCTCGGCGTGAACGGCCTTGAGCATGCGGAGCTCCGCGGCGATCTGATCCCCGAGTTCGCGGTACTTCACCTGGCCGCTCCCGACCGCGACGAACGGGATGATGTCCGTTTCGGCGAAGACATCGGCCGTGCTGACCTTGTCCCCCTCCAGGGTGTCGCTCGGAAAAGCCCCCGAAGCCCTCTGGCGCTCCCTGACCGGCTGGCCGGCCGCCTTGTCCTTGGCCCGGGATTCCATGGCCGTGGCCTTCTCCACCCTGCGTCGGAGCTCGTCTTCGTCGATATGGGTCCGGATCTCGTCCAGGACCGCGATCTTCTTCATGATCCGGTGGTTGTCGGGATAGCGGAACCTCAGGTTCTCGAGGATGCGGCGGGCGTTCCGGACGAGGCCCTGCTGCATGTACAGGTCCGCCTGGGAAAGCGTTTCCTCGATGGCCTCCCGGTCGGCTGCGGAAAGCTTCGCGTCTTCGGACTGGGTTTCGTCGGGAGGCAGGCCCATCTGGCTCCTGAGGGTCTTGGCTTCTTCCGCGATCTCCGCATCGTCCGGCCGCAGCCGGCGGAGCTCCGCCAGGACGGGAATCATCTTCTCCTTCTCCCCGCGCCGTCTCAGCTCGTCGAGGACGGCCCGGACCACGACTTCGAGCTTCTTGTCCTCCTTGTTGTCCCGGTAAATGGAGGCCAGAAGCTCCAGGGCGGGCAGGTGCGGCTTCTGCGTTTCCAGGATCAGGCCGAGAAGGCCGATCGCCTTTTCGTGCCGGTGCTTCTTGATCAGGTTGTTGATGAGCGGCTCGAACAGCTCGAAGGCCTGGTCGAGGCTGTCCTTGAGGATCTCGATCCGGCCGAGCTTGATCCGGGCATTGACGTTCATCGGATGGCCGTCGATGATGGACAGAAAAACCTCTTCGGCCTTCTTGATGTCCCCCGCCTCGAAATGGAAATTGCCGAGCAGGTTCAGCAGCTGCACGTTGCCCGGGTCGGCCTTGAGGTTCTCCTCGATGAGCTCGACGGCCTTCCCGACCTGGCCGCGCCGCTTGTAGGATTCGATGAGGTTGACGATCGTCTTGACGTCGCCCGGCCGGAGCGCGAGGGCCTCCGTGAGGACCTCCTCGGCGGCTTGGAAGGCCTGTTGGGCCAGGCGCGCCTCGGCGATCTCGTTCAGCTGCTCCAGGGCCGCGTCGGTGAAGCCCTGCTCCCGGTACAGACCGGCCAGAGCCCTTTTCATGTCGAGGTCCTCGCGGTCGAGCTTCACCGCCTTCTCGAAGACGTGGACGGCCTCCTGGATATTCCGCTCCTTGATGTACCGCTCGGCGACTTTGAGATACTCGGTCTTGGCGTCGGCCAGGAAACCCTGATGGCCGTAGAGGTCGGCAAGATTCAGGGCATGCTCGAGGTTGTCCGGGGTGATCTTGTAGATCTTCTTGCGGATGGCCAGGGCCTGGGAAAAGAGGCCGCGCTTTTCATATTCTTCGGCGACCCTGCGGAAACACTTCACGGCCTTCTCGGGCTGGCCGACCTGGACGCTCAGGTCGCCGATGATGTTGAGCGTTCCGACGTCGTCGGGGTCGGTGCTCGACAGTCTCTCGTATTCGGCGATGGCCTCTTTGAGGCGGCCGGCCTTGACGTACCGCTCCGCCTGCTCGATGATCTTTATCCGATCGATCCGGGGGTTCATGACCTCTGCCGCCTCTCACCGCAAAGTGAAGGACATCCTGTGGAGCGAGGTCGGGCCCCGCTCCCGCAAGCACCGGCGATGCTCCGCCGTTCCATACCCTTTGTTCCGGGCCAGGCCGTAGCCCTCATAGACCGCATCGAAACGGTCCATCAGGCCGTCGCGAAAGACCTTGGCGATAATGGACGCCGCCGCGATCGACCGGCATTTCCCGTCCCCTTGCGGGATGCCCATCTGGCGATACTCTACCTCTTTCAAGGCGAGCCCGTCAACAAGCAGCATGTCGGGCGGCACGGACAGGTTTTCCACGGCGCGCTTCATGGCCAGTTGCGAGGCGCGGAAGATGTTGACGGCGTCTATTTCCGCGCTGGAGGCCATCCCGACCCCGACGGCTTCGGCCTCCCTGAGGAGGAGGACGGCCAGCTCCACCTTTTTAGTCGTGGAAAGGAGCTTGCTGTCGTCGATATATTTCACCCAGCCCGGCGGCCGGCCCGTCAACCAGGCGGTCGGCAGGACCGCGGCGGCGGCCACGACCGGCCCGAAAAGGGCGCCCCGGCCGACCTCGTCGAGGCCCGCGATGCGGAGACATCCCTCGCGAAGCAGGCGTTTCTCGAAGCGGAAGCTGGGCACGGAGAGGCCGTCAGGGCCTGGGCTCGCGCTGTTCTTTCAGGCGGGCCGCCTTGCCCTTGAGGTTGCGCAGATAGTACAGCTTGGCCCGGCTGACTTTCCCCTTGCGCATGACCTCGATCTTGCGGATCATCTTGGAATGGTTCGGGAAGACCCGCTCGACGCCAATCCCGAAGGAAACCTTGCGGACCGTGAAGCTGGCCCTGGTCCCGGAGCCGCGCTTGGCGATGACGTCGCCCCGGAAGATCTGGACGCGCTCCTTGTCGCCCTCGCGGATGATCACATGGACCTTGACGGTGTCGCCCACGTCGAAACTCTCCAGGTCGGTCCGTAACTGTCTATCCTCAACCATCTTGACCAGGTTCATTCGTCCTTCCTTTCCTTCCGAATTTCCTCCAGAAGACCTCGGTCTTCCGGGGAGCGCGCGTCAAGATTCAGGAGATCCGGCCGTCTCCGGAGCGTCTTTTCCAGCGCCCTCTTCCGCCGCCATCGCTCTATCCGCCGGTGGTCGCCGGAAAAAAGAACGTCCGGCACCCGAAGGCCGCGGAATTCCCGGGGCCGCGTGTACTGCGGATAATCCAGGATGCCGTCCGCGAACGAGTCGTGCCGCACCGACTCCTCCTTGCCCACGACCCCGGGCACAAATCGCGACGCCGCGTCCACGACGACCACCGCGGCCGGCTCGCCTCCCGTGAGGACGTAGTCCCCGATCGAGATCTCGCCGTCGGCCAGTTCTTCGGCGACGCGCTCGTCGACGCCTTCGTAGCGCCCGCAGATCAGGATCACCTGATCGTGGGACGCGACTTCCCGGGCCAGGGCCGACGTCAGGCGTTCCCCCTGGGGGGAGAGCAGGCAGACGTGGGAGTTCCCCGTCCGGCGGAGGTCGTCGACAGCCGCGAAGATCGGCTCCGGCTTCATCACCATGCCCTCCAGCCCTCCGAACGGGCGGTCATCGACCTGCCGGTGCCTGTCGCGCGTATAATCGCGGAGATCGTGCACGCCGATCTCGACGATCCCCGCGTCCAGAGCTTTCCTCACGATCCCCCCTGAAAAAGCTCCGGCCAGCATTTCAGGGAAGATGGTGATTATATCAAATCTCATTCAACTCCAACAGACCCTCCGGCGGATCGACGACGATCAGCTTGTCCCGCACGTCGACGCGGACACAGATCGACCCGGTGAATGGGATGTCGTACTCCCGGTCCGGCCCCGCCACGGCGAGCAGGGTGCCCTCGCCGGCCGGGGTCAGCCCGGTTACCATCCCGATCTCCGCGCCGTCCCGGGTGACGACCCGGCTCCCGATCAGTTGGAAATCGTAGTAGCGGCCCCCCTCCAGGGGGCGGAAACAGTCCTCCCTGACGAAAACGTCACGGCCGGCCAGGGCGTCCGCCCGGGCCAGCGTATCCACGCCCTTGAGTTTCAGAAAAACGGAGTTGCGGTCGAGCTCGAGATCCTCCACTGCGAACTCCTCGAACTCTCCACCCTTCTCGAGATATACGGTCCGGCAGGAAAGCTCCGGTCTCTCCCTGTTGTGGAACCTGAGCTTGACCTGTCCCCGATTCCCCTGGCTCCTGAGGATCCTGCCTATGCCGACGAGATCAGCCTTTCTCAATGATCTCCAGGTTGAATCTCCTCTTGAGTTTCATCCCCGCCGCGCCGAGAATGATCCGGATCGCGCGCGCCGTCCGCCCCTGTTTGCCGATCACTTTCCCCAAGTCCTCGGGGGCGACTTTGAGCTCAAGGATCGTCGTCTGCTCGCCTTCCAACTGGGAAACCTGAACTCTCTCGGGATTGTCCACCAACGCCTTGGCAATCAATTCCACAAGTTCCTTCACAGTGACCTCCTTTAAGACTTCGCGTCTTGCGATGCGTTCGCGGATGCGGTAACTCTATGCAAGAGGGATTGAACGGTCCTCGACGGCCGAACGCCTTTCGAAAGCCAGTTCTTCGCCTTTTCGAGGTCGATCTTGACGTCGGCCGGTTCCTCCAGAGGGTTGTAGTAGCCGATGGTATCCAGGGCCTCGCTCTGACGGGCCTTTTTCGAATCCATGACGACGATTCGATAGCTGGGTCGTTTTTTCGTGCCGAATCTCATCAAGCGCATACTCATCATTGTGGTGTCACTTCCGTGGTAGAGTAAATTGCTGGAAAATCATACCGTAATTTCGGGGGCAAGTCAAATCGTTTGGACCCCGTCCTCCAGAGAGGACAATCGCGGGTCGAACGGCAGTTGACATCGGGCCCAAAAGACTGTTAGCTATAGAAAAAAGGGCGGCGGCCTCGCAACCCCCCTTCGAACCGGGGCCGCCGAGGAGATTGCGCACTTTCATGAATGATCAGGCCGAAGAGAACATCGCGCGCTTCCTGCGCCTGAAGAGCGTCGCCGTCGTGGGGGCGTCCAGGGACAGGGGCAAGTACGGCAACATCGTTTACCGCAGACTGCGCGAGTTGGGGGTTAGGGTTTATGCCGTCAATCCTTCGGCGAGCACGATCGAAGGCGACCCCAGCTACCCCGGCCTGGACAGGCTTCCGGACCGAGTCGAGGGGGCGGTCATAGTGGTCCCTCCCGCCGAGACGGAAAAGATCGTCCGCCAGGCCGCGGCCGCGGGGATCCGGTCGGTCTGGATGCAGCCGGGAGCCGAGTCCCGGGACGCGGTTCGCTATTGCGAGGAAAGCGGCTTGTGCGTGATCTCGAACGCCTGCATCCTGGTCGAATCCCGGCGGGCCCGAATGTGATCGGAGGCTCAGCATGTCAAGAGTCTACTACGTCGGGGATTGGGCCGTCCTTACCGGCCCGGTTTTCGCCGAAACGCCTTTCCATTACTCCCACAAGGGCCTCGATATCTTCAATTACGGGAAATGGCTCAAGGAGGCCCTCGAATCGACCGGGGCGCATTCCGTGACCTCGGTCCCGGCCTGGGATTTTTACAACAGGCTCGGCCCCGGGGCTTACGAGGAGATCCTGGCCGAATACGACGTGTTCATCTTCAGCGACGTCGACGCCAAGCTGTTCCAGCTGGCGCCCTCCTTTTTCGACCGCGGAAAGTTCGGCGCCGTCCTGACGTTCCCCGACCGCATCCGCCTGACCCTCGACGCGGTCCGCGGCGGCAAGGGGGCCATGTTCCTGGGCGGCTGGTATTCCTTCACCGGCGAGCAGGGAAAAGGCGGCTGGGGCCGGACCGCCCTGCGCGAGATCCTCCCCGTCCGCTGCCTCGATTTCGAGGACCTCGTCGAGAGCACGGAGGGCTTCGACCCGGAGCTGACGGCCGCCGGAGAGGCTGTGTTCGAAACGATCAACATCCGGACGATGCCGCCGATTCTGGGCTACAACAAGACGCTTCCCCTCCCGGAGGGCAGGATCCTCGTGCGGGTCAAAGAGACGGGCGACCCTCTCGTCGCCGCCCGCGACTTCGGCAAGGGCCGGGTCCTGGCCTACATGTCCGACCCCGCGCCGCACTGGGGGTGCAACTTCGTGTTCTGGGAGGGCTACGCCCCCTTCTGGCTGGCCTGCCTGAACCACGTTCTGGGCCAGCCCTAGCCGGGAGCCGCCCTGGATTATTCCTGGATTATTCAGACCCGGCACCGTTTTGGAGTGCCGGTGTCTTTGGGAATAACTATTTCAGCCCGCCGAGCATCTTCTGGAGAGCGGGCTTCCTCATCATTTTCCGCATCTCGAGGAACTGCTTGACGAGCTGGTTGACTTCCGCGACGGAGCGGCCGCTGCCCCGGGCGATCCGCCGACGGCGGCTGCCGTCGAGAATCCGGGGATTCTCCCTCTCCTGCGGCGTCATGGAATTGATGATGGCCTCGAATTGGAGGACTTTGCGGTCGTCGACCTGGACCTTGCCCAGCCCCTTGAAGGGTCCCACCTGGGGCAGGTGGCCCAGAATCTCCGCCATCGAGCCCATCTTTTTCATCTGGGCGATCTGCTTCTTGAAGTCGTCGAGCGTGAATTCCTGTTTCCGGATCCTCCGGGCCAGTTCTTCGGCCTCCCGGACGTCGGCTTCCGCTTCGGCCTTCTCGATGAGGCTCAGGATGTCCCCCAGGCCGAGGATGCGCGAAGCCATGCGCTCCGGGTGAAAAACCTCTAGCTTGTCGGGCTTCTCCCCGACCCCGACGAACTTGATGGGCTTCCCCGTGACGGCCGCGATGGACAGCGCCGCGCCCCCCCGGGCGTCGCCGTCGAGCTTGGTCAGGATGACGGCCGTGATCCCGACCTTCTCGTCGAAGGCCTGGGCGCTCTTGACGGCGTCCTGTCCGGTCATGGCGTCGCCCACGTAGATGACCTCATCGGGCTCGAGAGCGTCCCTGACGAGGCGCAGCTCCGCCATCAGGTCGTCGTCCACGTGGAGCCGTCCCGCCGTGTCGACGATGAGGGGGTCGTAGGCCCTGTTCCTGGCGAAAAGGACCAGCTCTCTCAGGGCCGCGGCGGGCGAAGCCGGGCGGAGCCCCGTCATTTCGTAGAACGCGAGCTTCAGGGACCCGGCCAGGGTCTTCAGTTGTTCCTGGGCGGCCGGGCGCTTGATGTCGAAGGAGACCAGGAGAGGATTCTTCCCGATCCCGGCCGTCCACCTGGCGAGCTTGCCGCAGGTCGTCGTCTTTCCGCTTCCCTGGAGCCCGACGAGCATGAAGATCGAGGGGGGCGCCGCCGCGAACTTGAGGGGGACCTGTCGAGAGCCGAGGATCCCGGCCATCTCGTCCCGAATGATCTTGATGACCTGCTGGGCCGGGGTCAGGCTCCTGAGGACCTCCTCGCCCAGGGCCTTCTCCCTGATCGCGGCCTCGAAATCCTTGACGACCTTGTAGTTGACGTCCGCCTCGAGAAGGGCCAGACGCATCATCTTCAGCGCCTCGGTCATGTTTTTCTCGGTGACCTTGCCTTCCCCGCGGAGGAAGCGCATCATCGTCTCGAGACGGCCGGTCAACTGGTCGAACATCGCGTCAAAGCCTCCCTTGGATTATTCGCCGAACGCCCGGCTCCGCCCGGGCGGGGCATCGATCGCAACAGGCGGCCCGCGGCGCTCCGGCCGTCCGGGCAAAAAAAACCGGGGTCCCGCGGCCTGGCCGGGTCTCACCGGGGGTTGCCCTTTTTCATCTTAGGCCAACCCCCCCAGACGAGTCAAACTTGACATTTCTCCCTGTTCCCATTAAGGTAAGGGTGCTTTCGGCGTATGGAAAAACCCATGAAAGACAAAACCAAGAGCCCTGATGCGCCGTCGGCCGGCAGGATCGATTTCGACGAAGTCCGCAAGGTGATCGCCCTTCTCGAGGAAAAGAACCTCTCCGAGTTCGGCGTCGAAGTCGACGGGTTCAAACTCAGGATCAGCCGTTTCGGCCAGGTTCCGTCCCCTCCGCCCGAGGCGCCGCCGGCGGCTTCGGCGGCCGGCCCTTCCGTCGGGGAAGCCGCCGCCCCCTTCGGCGCCCCGCCGGCCGAGCCGGACCGGAATGCCCATGTCGTCACCTCCCCCATGGTCGGGACGTTTTATCGCGCCCCCGACCCCACGGCGTCGCCTTTCGTGGACATCGGCGACACGGTCAAAAAGGGCCAGACGCTCTGCATCATCGAGGCCATGAAGCTCATGAACGAGATCGAGTCCGACATCGACGGGACCGTGGACGAGATTTTCGTCGAGAACGGGAAACCCGTGGAGTACGGCCAGAAGTTGTTCGCCGTCATCGCCCAGGTTTGACCTCGAGATGTTCTCGAAAATACTCATCGCCAACCGGGGAGAAATCGCCCTCCGAGTCATCCGGTCCGCCCGGGAGCTCGGCATCAAGACGGTCGCCGTCTTCTCCGAGGCCGACCGCAAGTCGCTCCACGCGCTGCTCGCCGACGAGACGATCTGCATCGGACCGGCCAAGGCCTCGGAAAGCTACCTGAACGTCGCCAACATTCTGAGCGCCGCCGAAATCACCGGGGCCGACGCGATCCATCCCGGCTACGGGTTCCTGGCCGAAAACGCCAAGTTCGCCGAGATCTGCGAAACCCACGGCATCACGTTCATCGGCCCCCCCGCGCCCATCATCCGGCTCATGGGGGACAAGGACAAGGCCCGCCAGACGATGAAGAAGGCCGGCCTGCCGATCCTGCCGGGCAGCGAAAACACCGTCGAGAGCGTGGACGAGGCCAAGAAAATCGCCGCCAAGATCGGCTACCCGGTGATCATCAAGGCAGCCGCGGGCGGGGGCGGAAAGGGCATGAGGATCTGCCGCTCGGCCTCCCAGCTCGAGGAGCAGATGCCGATCGCCCAGGGAGAAGCCAGGGCGGCGTTCACCGACTCCTCACTCTATATCGAAAAGTACGTCTCCGGGGCGCGGCACATCGAAATCCAGGTCATCGGCGACAAAAAGGGCAAGGTCACCGCCTTCGGTGAGCGCGAATGCTCCGTCCAGAGGAAATACCAGAAGCTCATCGAGGAGACGCCTTCCCCATTCATCGACGAAAAGACCAGGAAGAAGATGATCAAGGCGGTCCAGGACGCCGCCTCGGGCATCGGCTACCAGAGCCTGGGCACGTTCGAGTTCCTGGTCGACGCCAAGCAGAAGTTCTATTTCATGGAGGCCAACGCCCGAGTCCAGGTCGAGCACCCGATCACGGAGATGGTCTACGGAATCAACCTTATTAAAGCCCAGATCCAGTATGCGGCGGGCGAGAGGTACGGCTTCCCGGCCGACCTGCAGATGCGCGGGCACAGCCTGGAGTGCCGGATCAACGCCGAAGACCCGAAGACCTTCGTCCCCTCGCCCGGACGGATCGATTTTCTCGTCCTTCCGGGAGGGGAGGGCATCCGGGTGGACTCCGCGGCGTACGGCGGCTGGGTCATTCCGCCCGACTACGATTCCCTGTTGGCCAAGATCATCGCCTACGCGCCGTCGCGCGAGCTGGCCATCAGGAAGATGCAGGCCGCCCTGGAAACGACCACGGTCGTCGGGATAAAGACGAACATCCCCCTCCACCTGGAGATCCTGGCCAACTCCGACTTCCGCAAGGGGGACTACAACACGCAGTTCATGGAGGAGTTCCTCAGCTCGCCGGCGCAGAACGGCGAGGTCTGACGCCCGCCCGGGCCCGGTCTATGACACCCGCCTGAAGATGACCGCCGTCATCTGGCCCCCGTTGTCCGCGAAGACATTCTCGTTGATGCCGAGATAGAGCCGACCGTTGATCGGAGCCATGACGTCGCCGACGGCCCCGATGAAGAAATACCGCACGATCTCGTCTCGGATCTCCTCTCCGGTGTCCTCGTCGGTCCTCACGGAAACGAGCTGGGCGACTTTCCCGATGAGGGCCCCGAGGTTCCGGTCGCGGATCGGCTGCTGAACGGTCATGAGGTCGAGGCCGGCCGGGCCGCAGTTGGCGACGGGATTGCCCCTTTGGAGCGAGATCTCGCCGTAACCCCTGATGTGGAACTCGTCGCCCTGGGCGACATCCAGGCCCGTATCGGCCCACCCGGCTTCGGCGGGGATGACGACCGTCCTGATCACCTCGAACCCGAACTCTTGCGGAGCCGCCGGCGCCGAACCTCCCGCCGCCGAGGCGGCGATTATGAGACCGGCGGCGGCGAGAGCTTTGAATCCAACCCTATATGTCATTTTCACCCGTCCGGTTCGAATCCCGGCTCAAGACCTCGATCATGGCCTGATGGATTAGCCCGTTGCTGGCCAGGGCCTCGGGAACGTCGGCCCGGTGCTCCCCGCCCCGGAAATCCGTGACCTTGCCGCCGGCTTCGGCCACGATCAGGGCCCCGGCCGCCACGTCCCAGGGCTTGAGCTTCATCTCCCAGAACCCGTCGAAGCGGCCGCACGCGACATAGCAGAGGTCCAGGGCTGCGGACCCGCAGCGCCGCAGCGCCTGAACCAGGACCAGGAATCGTGACCAGTGGCTCATGTTGTTGGCGGAGCTCACCCGGAGGTCGTAGGGAAAGCCCGTCGCGACCAGGCTCTCGCCCAGGCCGCGGACTCTCGAAACCCTGACCGCCTGCCCGTTGAGGAAGGCGCCTCCCCCGGCCGCGGCCGTGAACATCTCCTCCCGCATGGGATCGTAGACGAGACCGAGAACGGTCCTGCCCTGGAATTCGAGAGCGGCGGAAATGGCGAAGACCGGAAAGGTGTGCGAGTAGTTGGTGGTCCCGTCGAGAGGGTCCAGGATCCAGCGGTAGCCGGAAGAGGACGGCCTGGACAACCCCTCTTCGGCCAGGAAGCCGTGGTCGGGGAAATCGGTCGACAGCCGGCCGACCAGGATATCCTGGGCGCCCGTGTCGAATTTCGTGACTAGGTCGACTTCGCCCTTGTGGACGGCCTCCGCCCGGGTGTTCAGGTTGGCCTTGAGGTAGCGTCCGGCCTCCCGGACGGCCGCCTCGGCGGCCAGGGCGAATTCCTCCTGGTTCATGGCCATTCTATCATATCAACTCCGGCCCGTCCGGGCAACCGGCCGGGGCCGCCGGCACGGCGTGGCGGGGCCATGAACCTTTTCGGCGGACGGCCGTACTTATGGTATAATTTGTTTTTATACACAACAACCGGAAGGCGCACCACATGGCTGAAAAAAAGAGTTTTATCCGGCGACGGAAGAAAACATTGATTTTCCTGGTGGCGGTTCTGGCCGTCGCCGTCATCATTGTCGTCAACCTGTCCTCGAACCGCGAGCGGACGGTGAAGGTGACCCTGGAAAAGGTCAAACGGCAGGACCTCACCTCGATCATTTCCGCCTCCGGAGAGGTCAAGCCCAAGAAAAACATCAACGTCAGCGCCCAGGTCCCGGGCCGGATCGTGAAAATCGGCGTGGAGGAAGGCGACGAGGTCAAAGCCGGCGACTTCCTGCTGAAGCTGGACTCTACCCAGTACGAGGCCAACGCGGAAGGCGCCCGGAGCATGATCAGCTCGGGCAAGGCCGAGCTCATCCAGGCCGAGGCACGGTTGCAGAGGGATCGGAACTCCTACGACAGGCAGAAGAAGCTCTTCGACGAGGAGCTGATCTCCCGCGACCAGCTCGAGGCGGCCAAGGCCCAGTACGACGTCTCCGCCGCCCAGGTGCGGGCCATCAACTACCAGATCGACCAGGCCGAGTCCAACCTCAAGAGCAGCCTGGACAACCTGGCCAAGACCGTCTTCACCTCGCCCATCGACGGGGTCATCACGAGCCTCAGGGTCGAGGAGGGCGAGGTGGCCATCATCGGCACCATGAACAACCCCGGCACGGTTCTCATGACCATCGCCGACCTCTCGGTCATGGAAGTCGAAGTCGAGGTCGATGAGACGGACGTGGTCGGCGTCAGGCTCGGCCAGGAAGCCAACGTCCGGGTCGACGCCTATCCCGACACGCCCTTCAAGGGCAAGGTGACGGAGGTCGGCAGTTCGGCCCTGCAGAGGACCACGGCCGGCGCGGCGACCCAGGAGTCCAAGGACTTCAAGGTCGTCGTCACGCTGGAGGATCCGGCAAGGAAGCTCAAACCCGGCCTCTCGGCCTCGGCCGACATCGTCACGGCGAAGAGGACCGACGTCCTGGCCGTTCCCATCTCGGCTCTCGTGCTGCGCGACAAACCGGCCGGTGAGGCTGGCGCGGCGAGCGCGGCCAAGGAAGAAGAGGGCGTGTACGCCGTGGTGGACGGCCGGGCCAAATTCGCGCCCGTAGAGAAGGGCATCACCGGCGGCATGATGATCGAGGTCGCCTCCGGTCTGACCGAGAACGAGGAAATCGTTACGGGCCCCTACGCTTCGCTGCGGGAACTCTCGGACGGAGTCCTGGTCAGAGCGGAAGAGAAGAAGGACGTCAAAGCCTCATGAGCCGGGCCGAGTCGACGGTCATCCGCGCCGAGGACCTCTGGAAAGTCTACCAACTGGGCGAGCAGGAGGTCGAGGCCCTGCGGGGCGTGTCCTTCTCCATCGCCCGGAACGAATTCGTGGCCATCATGGGCCCCTCGGGTTCGGGCAAGTCCACCCTCATGAACCTGATCGGCTGCCTGGACACGCCGTCCCGCGGGACCTACGAGCTCAACGGCAAGGAGGTCAGCTCCATGTCTGAGGACGAGCTGGCCCATGTCCGAAACCGGGAAATCGGATTTGTCTTCCAGGTGTTCAACCTCCTGCCCCGGGCCTCGGCCTTCCGGAACGTCGAGCTGCCGCTCGTCTACAGCGGGGTCAGGCGCGACCTCAGGGAGGAGAAGGCCCGGGCCGCCCTCGAGATGGTCGAGATGAAGCAGCGCATGACGCACAAGCCGACCGAGCTCTCGGGCGGGGAACGGCAGCGGGTGGCCATCGCCAGGGCCCTCGTCAACGAGCCGTCGCTCCTCCTGGCCGACGAGCCCACAGGCAACCTGGATTCCCGGACGGGAAGCGAAATCCTGACCCTGTTCCATATGATCCACGCCCGGGGCAACACCATCATCATGGTCACCCACGACCAGGGGGTTGCCGACCAGGCCCAGCGCATCATCCACATCAAGGACGGTCAGATCGAAAAAGACGAACGGAAGGAGGCCTAGCCGATGTCCCTTTTCAAGCGTCTCGAAGGGGTGTTCTTCAACCCGCGGCCGACGTTCGAGAACGTGGCCGAGAAACCGGTCTGGGTCGACATGCTCGTCCTGCTTCTCGTCGCCCTGATCGCCTATTCCTTCATCGTCGCTCCCTACATGCAGACGGACAATTCCCGGTTGATGAAGGAGAACGAGGCCAGGCTCAAACAGCGGTTCGGCGAGGAAAGGTATCAGACGATGATCCAGCCGCCCACCCAGGCGCGCAAGATCGTCCAATCCCTCGTCATCGTGCCGGCGTTTTTCGTGATCGCCCTGCTCATCCAGGCCCTGGTCCTCCTGATCATCGGACGTTTCGTGTCCACAGAGGGGAACTACAAACAGGTCTTCGCCTCGCTCGTCCATGCCGGAGGGGTCAACATCTTCCTGGGCAATGCCGTGCGTCTCATCCTCGTGCTGACCAAGAAATCCGTCATGCAGACATCGACCAGCCTAGCCCTGCTCTTTCCCAGGCTGGAGGTCACCTCGACCGCATATGTCGCGCTGGCCCAAGTCGACTTCTTTCAGCTTTGGATGTTCGGCATCCTGGCCTACGGCCTCTCGGCCGTCTTCAAGGTCGATCTGAAAAAATCCCTCGTCGTCTCCTACGTCTTCTGGCTGCTCAAAGCGGTCGTCAATTTCGGCATAGGCATGTGGGGCATCAGTTTCCTCCGGTGACCCGGTCCGCGCGGCGGAAGCGGGCCCGGATTGACTTCTCTCCGGTGCCTCAATACAGTAGGGCTATGGATCAAACCTCCGGCCGGGGTAATCTGGCCCGGACCCCTTTCGCCCGGCTCCTGGCCGAAATCTGGCAGAAGGAATTCACGGGCACCCTGGTCGTCAAGACGGGCGGCGAGCCGCAGAGCTTTTTCTTCGACGCGGGGGCCATGGCCCTCATCCGGGCCGCCTTCCCGGAGCAGGCCTTCCTCCGGTTCCTCCTGACCGCCGGCGTCTCCGACCTCATCACCCTGGCCGGAATCGAGGAATCCGCCCGGCAGAAGGGGGCGAGCCTGGTCCGGACGATGCTGGAAGCCTCCCTTTTCGAACCAATCCGGCTTTGGTCCTGGCTCGACGCCTTCGCCAAGGCCGAAGCCTACCCGGTCTTCGACCTCGAGGAGGCGGGCTTCGAGTTCCGGCCCGGACGGCTGCCCGAGGGACCCGCCTACGTGCGGAACATCTTCCTGCCGAATCTCGTCCTCGAAGGCAGCCGCCGGATGACCAACGACGCCGTCCTCGCGGCTCATCTCCCGGCGGGAAACGAGCCCGTCCAGAGCCTCTCCCCGTATTTCCTGGACCTTCTCGACCTCACGCCCCACGAACGCTACGTCCTCGACATCCTGTCGACGGCTCAGACCCCGGCCGGCCTGTGGGCCTCGAGCGACCTGGCCGAGCGCGAAAGCCGGAGGATCCTCTTCGCGTTCCTGTGCCTGGGCGTCGCGGGAACGCCCCCGGCCAAACCAAAGACGGCCAGGCTCTCCGCCGACCTCTCGCTGGCCGACATGGACAGGCTGTTCGGGCTGTTCAACGCGAAGTGCTCGGCGGTCTTCAGGTACATGTCCAAAGAGATCGGGCCCGTCGCCCTCAGCGTCATCGGCAAATCGCTGGAGGACGTCCGGGGCCGGCTCGACCCCGCGTTCCAGGGTTTCGAGCTCCAGCCCGACGGGCGGATCGAACTCAAGTCTTTTCTCAAGATGAACGCGACCCTGGGGGGTGACGAAAACAGGAAGGCCCTGCTCAGGAGCATGGACGAGGTCCTCGTCGCCGAGGTGCTCGCTGTCAAACGGACGCTCGGCCCGGCCCACGAATCGACCCTCGTCCGGAGCCTGGAGAGAATCGGGGACTCGGGATGAGGCGGAAGCAGGTCCTGGCGGTCCTTCTCCTGGCCACTCTCCTCGGGATTTGGGTGTTGATAAAAATTGCGGCCTAGCGCACCCACGCTGATCATCCTGCTCGGCCCCACGGGCGTAGGCAAGACCCGGGGGGCGGTCAACCTGGCCCTGAAGTTCGGAGGCGAGGTCATCAACGGGGACTCGGTCCAAGTCTACAGGGGATTCGATGTCGGGACGGACAAGCCCACGGCCGCGGACCGGAGAGGCGTCCCTCACCATCTCCTGGACGCCGTCGACCCCCGGGTGCAGTTCACCGCGGCGGATTTCGTCCATGAGGCTCTCCGGGCGGCCGATGACATTCTCGGCCGTGGCCGCCTGCCGTTCGTCGCCGGCGGAACCGGCCTGTACCTCAAGGCCTTGGTGGACGGCCTCTTTCCCGGTCCCGGGCGCGACGCCGCGATCCGGGCCGGACTGGAGGCGGAGGCCCGGGATAAAGGGCTCGAAGCGCTCTTCAGGAGACTCGAGCGCATCGACCCGGACTATGCCCGCACGGTCCGCAGCCGCGACCGCATCCGGATCATCCGGGCTCTCGAGGTCCATCGGGCCACGGGCAGACCCATGAGCGAGCATTTCCGGAGCACCCGCTCTCCCACGGCCGGCTACCGGGTCGTCAGGCTCGGGCTCCGGCTCGACCGGGCCGAACTCTGCCGCCGAATCGAGGACAGGGTGGAACGGATGTTCGCCGCGGGGTGGGTCGAAGAGGTCCGGGCCCTGCTCGGGCGGGGAATCGGGACCGATGCTCCGCCCTTCCGCGCCCTCGGATACCGGCATGTCGCGGATTTCCTCGGCGGGCTCGTGAGCCTCGAAGAGGCCAAAGACCTGACCAAATCGGACACCCGCCGCTACGCCAAGAGACAGATGACGTGGTTCAGGAAGATGGCCGACGTGGCCTGGTTCGAGGCCGGAGACATGTCCGGTCTTGAGCATTACCTCAAAAACCTATTACAATAGAACAGATGGAAAAAGCGGTTCTCATCAACGTCGCCACGACGCGCCGGGAAAAAGAGGAGGCCGAGGAGTCCATGCTCGAGCTGGCCGGCCTGGCCCGGGCGGCGGGGGCCGAGGTCGTGGCCACCATCTTCCAGGTCCGGGACAAGTTCAACCCGCGCTATTTCGTCGGCACCGGGAAGGTGTCCGAGATCGCCGGCCTGAGGGGAGAACTCGGGGCCGACCTGATCATCTTCGACCACACCCTGAGTCCCGGGCAGCAGCGGAACCTCGAAGACCGGGTCCGGGCCAAGATTCTCGACAGGACTCAGCTCATCCTGGATATTTTCGCCCAGCGGGCCCGGACCAACGAAGGAAAGCTCCAGGTCGAGCTGGCCCAGCTCGACTACCTCCTGCCGCGGCTTCGGGGCAAGGGGCTGAGCCTGACCCAGCAGGGCGCCGGGATCGGCACCCGGGGCCCCGGGGAAAAGAAACTCGAGGTCGACCGAAGACGGATCACGGACCGGATCACCAGGGTCAGGAAGGAGATCGCCGCCCTCCAGAAGCGCCGCTCCAGCCAGCGGGACAGCCGGCGCAAGAGCCCGGTCCCGACGGTGTCTCTCGTCGGATACACGAGCGCGGGCAAGTCCACCTTGTTCAACCTCCTGACCGAGGAACACCGCTACACCTCTCCCGACCTCTTTGCGACCCTGGACCCGCTCCTGCGCCGTGTGTCCTTTCCGGACGGAAGCTATTTCTTTCTTTCGGACACGGTCGGTTTCATCAAAAAGCTGCCCGTCGAGCTGGTGACGTCCTTCCGGGCCACCCTCGAGGAGCTCAAGGACGCCGACTGTATCTGTCACGTCACCGACGCCGTGTCCGCCTATTCCGAGAGCCACCTGGCCGCCGTCGAATCGATCCTGGCCGACCTCGGAGTGGGCGACATCCCGGCCGTGAAGATCGCCAACAAGATCGACCTTCTGCCGCCGGACGACCGCGGCCTGCTGCTGCGGCGAAACGACGACCCGGCCGTTCCCTTCGCGGCCATCTCGGCCCTGACCGGAGAAGGCGTCGATTCGCTCCTGGGCAAGATCCGGCATGTGCTTTTCCGGAACTATGCCCTGTATTATCTGCATATCCCGAAGGAACGGCCGGATATCTCGCGCTCCCTCCCCCGCCGGGCCCTGATCCTGAAGCGGAGGATCACCGGCGAATTTCAGGAATTCAAGGTCATGGCCGACCCGGACGCGATGATCAATTTTCTGCCCTATCTCCGGCAAGGAGAGGAATCTTGGTGAAAAAAATCTTCGTCATCTCCATCCTTCTCGCCGGCGCCTGGTCGTGCGCCACGTTCACGCCGTCCCCTCCTCCCTTCCATATCGAGGATATCCCCCAGGCGGTGACCATTCGCCTGACTCTGGACCAGCGGATCGCGGCCGACGAAGCTTGGTCCGACCTGAAGACGGGCCGAACGGACCAAGCCGGCAGAATCATAGCCAGGATGGGACCCGAGAACCCGGTCTACGCCGCGGCTCTCGGCTACCTGGATTTCGCCATCGGAGACATGGCCGGCGCCGAAGCCGCCTTCAAGGAGGCCCTGCGAACGAATCCCGACATGACGCCGGCGGCCGTGGGGCTGGCCCAGATCTACGAGTCCAGGGGGGAATCGGACAGCCTGTTCGGCATGTATCGCGAGATCCTGAAGCAGGACCCCGAGAACCGCTGGGCCAAGCCCAGGTTCGAGGCGTTGAAGAACAACCTCGCGGCGGACGCCTCCTCGAAAGCCGAGGCCGCCCTCGGGGCCGGAGACCTGGAAGCGGCCAGGAAGGCTTTCCTCCAGGTCCTGTTCTATGATCCCGCGTCCGTCCGGGCCGACCTCGAGCTGGCCAGGATTTACAGGCGGGAAAACGATCCGGAGTCCGCCCTGCTGCATCTCAAGGCAGCCCTGGACCTGAAACCCGGCGACAAGGCCCTCCTGCGCGAGTACGCCGACCTCCTCTACGACACGCGGAACTACAGCCAGAGCCTGGATATCTACCAGAATCTGCAGGGGCTCGACCCGAAGGACCAGGACCTCGCCCGGCGCATCGAGGATCTCAAGTCCAAGCTCGGGGTCTTCGAAGTGCCCAGCCAGTACCAGGCCATCCCGGCCCTGGACGCCATCACCCGGGAAGACCTGGCAGCGCTGATCGCCGTCAAGTTCAGCGGGTTCCTCGACAAGCCGGGAGCCCAGACCCGCATCATGGTGGACATCGGCACGTCCTGGGCCCAGAAGTTCATCATCAAGGTGGCCTCCCTGAACGTGATGAACGTCTATGACAACCACACCTTCCAACCCAGAAAGATCATCAACCGGGCCCAGCTGGCCGAGGCGGTCGACCGCCTTATCGAGGTGCTGAAGGCCAGCGGGGTCGAGTTCGTCCCGCTGGTGGACCCGCGCCGGATCCGGATCGCCGACGTGGCCCCCGACAACTTCTACTATCAACCTATCGTCCGGGTCGTTTCGTACCAGTTGATGGACCTGTCCGCCGATAGAATGTTCGAACCTGAGCGCACGGTTCCGGGCGGGGAGGCCGCCCGGGTCCTTGACTTGGTCCTCAGGCTCGCGAAATAACGAAGCGGCGCCCGGGCGCTGCAGCCGGCGTTTGCCGGGAGAGGTACGGCCATGAACGAAGACCGCACGTCCGAGATTTTCACGCTGCCGAATATTCTGTCCATGATGAGGATCCTGCTCACGCCCGTTTTCATTTGGGCCATGGTCCAGAGGCGGCCCTGGCTGGCTTTCGGGATCTTTCTCCTGGCGGGCGCGACGGACGGCCTCGACGGCTTCACGGCCCGCATTTTCCACCTTAAGACGAACCTCGGAATCTGGCTGGACCCGCTGGGGGACAAGGTCCTCCTCACGGCGGCCTTTATTGTCCTCAGCCTGCCCCGCTTGAGCGTGCCGAACGCCCTTCCGATCCTGCTCACGGCGATCTGCATAGGCCGCGACGTCATGATCGCCCTCGGGGCCCTGGTCTACACCTGGTTGAGGGGACGGACGACCTTCAAGCCGACCCTCCTGGGAAAGGCCAGCACGATCTGCCAAGTTACCGTCCTCACCGTCGTGCTGCTGCTCAACGGTTTGGCGGAGACCCCGGGCCTCCTGGGACGGCTCTACGCCCTGACGGCCGCCCTCACCGTCCTGTCGGGCATCCAGTACATCTACATCACCCTGCGCAGGTTCATTTCGCCGGCCGAGAAGGCGGAGGCCTGAATTCCGGGGGCCGGCCCGAAGCGCCCGGGCTTTGCTTTTTCCCGGCCCCGTGCTAATATCGGGTTGTAGGGATCGCGCGGTCCGAAACGGGGCCCGCGTCGAGCAGGAGGGTGTCATGCCGGACATGCCGATTTTCCATAAGCTGGCCCGCCGCATCGAGCAATTCCGCGACGAGATGGTCGACCTGCAGGTCCGCCTGTGCGCCATCCCGGCCGTCGCCCCGGCCAGCGGGGGCGAAGGGGAGGCCAAGAAAGCTGAATTCCTGGCCGGCTTCCTGAAAGGCAGCCATTTCAAGGACATCACGCTGATCAAAGCGCCCGATCTGGACGCCCCGTCAGGGTACAGGCCCAATCTCCTGGCCTATTACAGGGGCCGCAGCTCGGCCCGGACGATATGGGTCATGACCCACACGGATGTCGTCCCGCCGGGGGAGGTCTCGCTCTGGCGCGGCAATCCTTACAAAGCCTGGATCGAGCACGGGAAGATCTACGGCCGCGGAGTCGAAGATAATCAGCAGGACATGGTCGCGTCCCTGTTCGCCGTCAAGGCCTTCCAAGCCGAAGGGCTCCGGCCGGCCTACGACGTCGGCATCGCGCTCGTCGCCGACGAGGAAACGGGGAGCGAGAAGGGGATCGCCCACGTGCTCAAGACCTCCAAGGCGTTCAGGAAGAAGGACCTGATCATCGTCCCCGACGCGGGCGACGAAAAAGGAACCATGATCGAAGTCGCGGAAAAGAGCATCCTCTGGCTCAAGATCACGACCCTGGGCAAGCAGGCCCACGGCTCGACGCCGGAGAAGGGGCGAAACAGCTTCAAGGCGGCCAGCTTCATGGTCACGGAGCTGCAGAAGCTCTACCGGTTCTACCCGAAGCGCGACAGGCTCTTCGACCCGCCGATCTCGACGTTCGAGCCGACCAAGAAGGAGGCGAACGTCCCCAACGTCAACACCATCCCGGGCGAAGACATCTTCTACATGGACAGCCGGATCCTGCCCGATTACACCGTGCCGGGCGTCCAGAGGACGATCCGCGAGATCGCGGCCGGAATCGAAAGAAAATTCAAGGTCAAGGTCAAGATCGAGGTCCAGCAGAAGGCCTCCGCGGCCCCGCCGACCGCGGCCGACGCCCCTGTCGTCGGGGCGCTCCGGAAGGCGGTCAAAGCCGTCTACCGGAAAGACGCCAAGCCCATGGGGATCGGCGGAGGAACGGTTGCCGCTCTCTTCAGGAGGGCGGGATTCGCGGCGGCCTGCTGGTCCAAGCTCGACGAGACGGCCCACCAGCCGAACGAATACTGCATCATCGACAACATGGTGGGTGACGCCAAGGTTTTCGCCCACGTCTTCATACAGGACTGAGCGGCGGGCCGGACGGACGGACATCCGTCGCCCGAATCAGGGATTCAGCGGGACCTCCATTGCACGCGCCGGGCGACCCGGATCGTGTTGAGATGGATATCGACCATCTCCTCGATATCCGAGGCGTAGCCGCCGGCCAGCACGACGGCCACCGGGATCCGGAGGCGCCGGGCGCCCTGGATAACGATCACGTCCCGTTCCCTGAGCCCGGCCTTGGTCAGCAGCAGCCCCCCCAGCTGGTCCTTCTCGAACGGGTCGGCGCCGGCCAGATAGAGGACCAGGTCGGGCCGGAAGTCCAGATAGATCCGGGGAATGTGCCGGCGCAATTCGGCCAGGTACTTCCCGTCGCCGTCGCCCGACGAGAGCCCGACATCGAGTGAGCCCGGAGGTTTCTCGGAGGGATAGACATCCAACTGGTGCATGGAGAATGTGAACACGTCCTGCCGGCCGGCGAAGATGGCGGCCGTCCCGTTGCCCTGGTGCAGGTCGCAGTCCACGATCAGGGCCCGACGGACCTTCTTTTGGGAGATCATCTTCTCCGCGGCCACGGCCACATCGTTCAGCACGCAGAAGCCCTCGCCGTGGTCGCGGAAGGCGTGATGAAAGCCCCCGCCCACGTGGACGGCCAGCCCGTCCTGAAGCGCCCGGCCCGCGGTCATGGTCGTCCCTCCCACGGAGAGGAGGGCGAAGCGGACGAGCTCCGGGGAGAATCTCATCTCCAGGGCCTGGACCTCGGCCGGACTCAACGTCCCCGTCTTCAGGCGGGCCAGATACTCGGGGGTGTGGACCAGCAGGATGTCCTCGTCGGAGGCCGGCCTCGGCCGGAGGAAATCCTCCCTTCCGGCGCCCATGGCGAGGAGGCGCTCGTAGACCATCCGGTACTTTCTCAGCGGGAAGATGTGCTTCCCCGTGTCGAACATCCAGTACTCGTTGCTGTAGACGAGCTTGAACGGAAATCGGTGCCCGGCCAGCGCCCGGAAGAGATTCATGGCATTGCCTACTAAATATCTAATATAGCAGAAATTACGACACCCGTAAAATTCCCGGCCGTCCCGGGGCCGTCCCCCCGGGGGGTGACGAAAAGGGGACGAATTTCACCCCCCGGAATCCCCCCGGGAGATGTTTGACCCGGTCCTGACCCGGGCTACACTTGCGATATCTGCCCGACCTCGCATATGGTCCTGCAGACAAACCCACAATTAGGAGGTTGCGTTGAAGAAACTGGTTGTCGTGTCTCTGGCTGTCTTGGTAGCGGCCGCCTTCATGCCTCAGCAGGCCCAGGCGGGAGTTGGATTCAAGGCCGGGCTCGCGCTGTCGAAGCTCTCCATCACTGACGAGACGGGCTACATGAGCCGGAAGGCCCCGACATTCGGAGCCTATTTCAGCCTTGGCCTGGGCCCTGTCGCCATCCAGCCCGAGGTTCTGTATGCGCCGTTCGGGGCCCGGATGGAAGAGGGCGCCGATTGGATGGAATACCGGATGGACTACCTCCAGGTCCCGGTCCTGGTCAAGGTGAGCGTCATGCCCGGGCCCATCAGCCCGTGCGTCTACGCAGGCCCTTACGGCGCCTATCTGCTTTCGGCGAAGGGCGTCGCGGAGATCGACGGCGTGCGCTCGGAGGAGAGCTTCAAGGATGAGCTCAAGAGCACGGATTTCGGCCTGGTGTTCGGCGGCGGCGTGGACTTCAAGATGGCCGTCGTCAAGCTGTCCGTGGAAGTCCGCTACAACCTGGGCCTGGCCAACCTCGAGAAGGTGGAGGAGCCCGGCTTTTCGGTCAAAAACCGGTCGCTGATGATCCTGGCCGGCATCGGCTTCTAAGCCGCCGCAGCCAGGGCGACGCCGGGGCCTTCCCGGCGCCGAAGGTTAAGTGCCAAAAGGGGCCGGGCCGCGCATCGCCGCCGGTCGGCGTTGCGCGGCCCGGCCCCTTCTCTTCTTCCAGCCGCTGTCGAGCCGGCGTCCGGGCCCGATTCCCGGCTCCGCTCTCGCCCCGCGCCCAGGCCGTTCCAGCGATCAGCGGGACTTCTTGGCGGCCTTTCCGGCGGGTCTCTTCCCCGATGTCCTCTTCGCCGGGGCCCTCTTTCCGGTGCCCTTGGCAGGCGGGTTCAGCAGCGCCGCCCGGGCCGCGGCCAGCCGCGCGATGGGGACCCGAAACGGCGAGCAGCTCACGTAGTCCAGCCCGATCAGGTGGCAGAACTCCACGCTCGACGGTTCGCCGCCGTGCTCGCCGCAGATGCCGAGCTTGATCCCCGGGCGCGCCCCGCGGCCCTTGCTCACCGCGGTCTTCATGAGCTGGCCCACGCCGTCACGGTCGAGGACCTCGAAGGGGTCCTTGGCGTAGATGCCCTTTTCGACATACGGCACGAGGAAGCGCCCGGCGTCGTCCCGGCTCACGCCGAGAGTCGTCTGGGTCAGGTCGTTCGTCCCGAAACTGAAGAACTCGGCCTCGGAGGCGATCTCGTCCGCAGTGACGGCGCCGCGCGGGATCTCGATCATGGTGCCGACGAGATACTTGAACCGGATGCCGCGCTCCTTCATGACGGCCGCGGCGGTCCGGCGGACGACGGCGGCCTGGTCGGCCAGTTCCTTCACGTGCCCGACCAGCGGGATCATCACCTCCGGCTCCACGTCGGTCCCCTTCTTTTTCGTTTCCGCGGCGGCCTCGAAAATGGCCCGGGCCTGCATTTCCGTGATCTCGGGATAGATGATGCCCAGGCGGCAGCCCCGGAAGCCGAGCATGGGGTTGAATTCGTGCAGGGACTCGACCCTCTCCCTGACTTTCTCGTAGGGAATGCCCATGTCTTCGGCCAGCGCCCTCTGCTCGCTTTCCTCGTGCGGCAGGAACTCATGGAGCGGGGGGTCGATGGTGCGGATGGTGACGGGCAGGCCGTCCATGACCTCGAAGATGCCGGCGAAGTCCTTCCTCTGGAGGGGCAGGAGCTTGGCCAGGGCGACTCTCCGCTGTTCGGCCGTATCGGCCAGGATCATTTCCCGCATCGGCCCGATCTTCCCCTCGCCGAAGAACATGTGCTCGGTCCGGCACAGGCCTATGCCCTCCGCGCCGAAAGCGACGGCGTTGGCCGCCTGGTCGGGGAGGTCGGCGTTCGTCCGGATCTTCAGCCTGCGATACTTGTCCGCCCAGCCCGTGACCTTGGCGAACGTCTGGAAGACCGGGGCCTTGGAGGGGTCGAGAGTCTTCTCGATCAGGACCTGAAGGACCTCCGAGGGCTTGGTGTCGATCTTGCCCTCCATGACCTGACCGGTCGTCCCGTCGATGGACAGCCAGTCGCCTTCCTCGAGGGTGCGGCCCTTCACGGTCATGGTCCGCCGGGCGTAATCGATGACCAGGTCGCCGCAGCCCGCCACGCACACCTTGCCCATCTGCCTGGCCACGAGGGCGGCGTGGGAGGTCATGCCGCCCCGGGCCGTCAGGATCCCCACGGCCGCGCTCATGCCCTTGATGTCCTCGGGCGAGGTTTCGATGCGGGTCAGGATGACGTTGCCGCCCCGCTTCGCCCACTCGACCGCGTCGAGCGAGTTGAAGACTACGCGGCCGGTGGCCGCCCCGGGTCCGGCGTTCAGGCCCCGGGCCAGCAGGCGGCCGGACTTGACCGCGGCGTCCTTTTCGGCCCGGTCGAAAACCGGACGCAGCAACTGGTTGAGCTGCGCGGGTTCGATGCGGGAGATGGCCTCCTTCTCGCTGATGAGCTTTTCCCCGACCATGTCGACGGCGATCCGGATGGCGGCAAAGGCCGTGCGCTTGCCGACGCGGCACTGGAGCATGTAGAGCTTGCCCTGCTGGATCGTGAACTCGACGTCCATCATGTCCTTGTAGTGCTTTTCGAGGGCCCGCCTGATTTTCTCCAGCTCGGCGTGGGCCTGCCGGTCGTCCTTCTTCAGGTCGGCGATGGGATGCGGGGTCCGGATGCCGGCCACGACGTCCTCGCCCTGGGCGTTCATCAGGTACTCCCCGTAAAAGACGTTTTCGCCCGTGGCCGGGTCGCGCGTGAAGGCGACCCCCGTGCCGGAGTCGTTACCCATGTTGCCGAACACCATGAGCTGAACATTGACCGCCGTCCCCCAGGATCCCGGAATGTCGTAGAGCTGGCGGTAGGCGATGGCCCGTTCGTTCATCCAGGAGTCGAAGACCGCCGCGATGGCCCCCCAGAGCTGTTTCCTGGGGTCCTCGGGAAAGTCGTGCCCGGTCTTGTCCTTGATCGCGGCCTTGAACCTGGCGACGAGATCCTTCAGGTCGTCGGCCGTCAGGTCCGTATCGTCTGAGACTCCGCGCTCCCGTTTCTTCCGCTCGATCACGGCCTCGAACGGGTCCACGTCGTCCTTGTCGACCGGCCTCAGGCCGAGGACGACGTCGCCGTACATCTGGACGAAGCGCCGGTACGAATCGTAGGCGAACCGGGGCTTGCCCGTCTTGGCGATGAGTGCGGCCACGGTCTTGTCGTTGAGGCCGAGGTTCAGGATGGTGTCCATCATGCCCGGCATCGAGACGCGGGCCCCGGACCGGACCGAAACCAGGAGGGGATCCTTGGCGTCGCCGAGGCTTAACCCGACCGCCTTTTCCAGCCTCCTCAGGTTCTTTTCGATCTCCTCCCTGACGGCCAGGGGGATTCTCTTCCGGTTCTTATAGAAGAGTTCACAGACCTCCGCCGAAACGGTGAACCCCGGGGGGACCGGCAGACCCAGTCCGGCCATTTCGGCTAGGTTGGCGCCCTTGCCGCCAAGGATGTTTTTCATGTCCTTGTTGCCCTCGGCCCTGCCGGCTCCGAAGAAATAGACGCTTTTTTCCGCCATTTTACGACTCCTCGAGAATATTCAGTGTAATATACTCCATCGGCGTGAAAATTCAATACGCCCGGCGGAGATTTCCCGGGGGGCCGTGTCCCGGCTAACGGCCGGCCCGCGAAACCCGGGATAGCAGCACTGCCGTGGCCATGTAGAGGAGGGCCACATCCTCGAGGATAAGTCCCAGGCCGGCTTTCCGGCTGACGGCGCCGAAACAGCCGCAGTCCACGTCAAGGCCGCGAGCCATCGTGACGGCGGTCAGGACGATGAAGAAGGCCAGCATCAGGAACGCGAGGAGGGCTCCGGCGCGCCGCATGACCCCGCTGACCACGAGAAGCCCGGCGAAGATTTCCAGCCAGGGCAGGATGAGGCCGGTCAGAAACGACAGGTTTTGGCCGACGACCCGGTAGTTGCGGATGTTCTGGGCGAAACCGAGGGGGTCCGCGGCCTTGGTGACCCCGGCATAGATGAAAATTGCGCCCACGACCAGGCGAAAGACAAGCAGGATTTTCCGGTTCCTAATCATCTCCCCGCTCCGTGGGAAGCCGGGCCCGGGCCCACTCGTCCCATCCCCCGGCCAGGATGCGGATGTTCGTGAACCCGTCCCCGGCCAGGAGCTTGGCCAGCCCCTGGCTCGACTGGCACTCTCCGCCCTCGCAATAAATGAGAAGACCCGTGTTCCTGGGCAGGCTCGCCAACGCGGCCGGAATCCGGGTCGCCCCGGCCGCATAGGGCACATTCTTCGCTCCGGGGATATGGCCGTCGCGGAAAACGCCGGCCGGGCGGGCATCGATGAACACGGAGGCGCCCGGGGCGGCGAAGACATCCTCGGCTTCCTGGAGGGACACGAACCGGATCCCGGGATAGCGGTCCCGGGCGATGAAGGATTCGCGGAACTCGCCGGCCAGGAATTGTCTGAACAGGGGCAGCCGGGTCGCCACGCCCGCCGCGACGCTGAGGAGGGTCACGATCAGGACGTGCTGGAGGATCTTTTTGGCTTCCCTCACCGGCCGTTTCTGGGAAAGAGGGTCTGGTATTGCCGCAGGCCGGCCTTGAACACCCGGATGGCCTCGCGCAGGTCCGTTTCGTTGATCACGTAGGCGATGCGGACCTCGTCGGTCCCGAGGTTGGGTGTCGCATAGAAGCCGGGCCCCGGGGCCAGCATGACCGTTTTGCCGTCGAGAGAGAATTCCGAGAGCAGCCAGACGGTGAAGTGCTCGGCGTCCGCGACGGGCAGCCGGACGATGACGTAGAAGGCGCCCTGAGGCCTGTGAATGACCAGCCCCGGCACGTCTTTCAGTCCCTCGTACAGCACGTCCCGTCTTCTCAGGTACTCGTCTCGCACGGGCTGGAAGTAGTCCATGCTCATGTTGTAGGCGGCCAGGGCGGCCATCTGCTCGACCGAGGGCGGGCAGAGCCTGGCCTGAGCGAATTTCAGGGCGGCCTTATAGACGTCGGCGTTCCTGGTGATGATCATGCCGATCCGGGCCCCGCAGCAGCTGTACCTCTTGGAGATGCTGTCGACCACGATCACCCTGTCCCGGATCTCCTCGTACTCGAGGACGCTCTTGTGCTTCAGGCCGTCGTAGACGAATTCCTTATAGACCTCGTCGCCGATCAGGAAGAGGTCGCGTTTCGCGACCAGCCGGACCACCCGTTCCAGCTCCTCGGGGGTATAGACTGTGCCCGTTGGGTTGTTGGGCGAGCAGACCAGCACGGCCCGCGTCCGCGGCGTGATCTTGGCCTCGAGGGCTTCGAGCGGCGGAAGCCGGAACCCGTTCTCCACGGTCAGGGGCAGCGGGACGATGCGCATGCCGGCGAAGGCCGCATACCCGTTGTAGTTGGTGTAGTAGGGCTCCGGAATGACGATCTCGTCGCCGACGTCGCCGACCACGGAAAACGCAAAATGGATGGCCTCCGAGCCGCCAGTCGTTATGAGGACGTTGTCCGCGTCGAGCGGGATATGATAATTGCCGAAGTAGCGGGCGACGGCCTGCCGGAGCTCGAGAAAGCCCTGGGCCGGTCCGTAGCTCAGGACCTTTTCGCGGTAATTGTGAAAGGTGTCGATGACGGCCTGCGGCGTGGGAATGTCCGGGTCGCCGATGTTCAGGTGGAAGACCCTGATCCCCTTGGCCTTGGCCGCGTCGGCGTAGGGCTTCAGCTTCCGGATGGGAGACGCCTGAATGTCGCACCCGCGTCTGGAGACTTTCATGGGCATGCCCTCCATGGACTATTACGTTTCATTATAAGAAATTTCTCATGCCCGGCGCAATAAGCTCCCGAGGTTCCCGGGCCCTTTCGCAAAAGCTAGCCCGGGGGCGGAAGCTTCGAGGCGTGAAAAACTCCGGCCTGGAGTGAGCGCTGTCCCCGAGGCCCCTGTTGCCAAAGTCCCGGGATTCTGCTATTTTTGTCCAAACCGCCGAGGAGCCCGGCTTCATGACCATCGACCGGAACGCCCGAATCCTGAGCGTCGAGACGTGGGACGACTACGTTCTCATGCGGCTCGCCAGTCCGGCTGTCGGCCGCGGCGCCCGGCCGGGCCAGTTTGTCATGGTCAAGGTGACCGCCGAGCCTTTCCCCCTTCTCCGCAGGCCGCTGAGCATCCACGACGCCGGAGCTTCCGGCTTCTCCCTGTTTTTCAAGGTCTGCGGCCTGGGCACGGACATCCTGGCCCGAAGGAGGCCGGGGGATGTCCTGGATGTCATCGGGCCCCTGGGAACCGGATTTTCGGTTTCGGAAGAGTTTCGCGGCAAAAGGGTGCTCCTGGTCGGCGGCGGCCGGGGAGCCGCGCCGCTCTACTTTCTCGGCCGCGAGCTCAAGGCCCTCGGAGCCCGGGTCGGGGTCCTCTACGGCGGACGCTGCGTCTCCGACATTCCCCTCAGACACGAATTCGAAGCGGCGGGGCTCGCTCCGGCCTGTTCCACCGATGACGGAACGTTCGGGTTCCGGGGCCTGGTCACCGAACTCCTGGCCGACGAAGCGGCCCGGGGGCCGGCCGATTTCGTCTTCGTTTGCGGGCCGGAGGCCATGATGAGTGCGGTCGCCGCCAAGGTTCGGGAGCAGGGCGTCCCGGCGGAGTTCTCGCTGGAATCCATGATGGGGTGCGGCATCGGGGCCTGCTGGGGCTGCGTGCGCCGCGTCAGGAGCCGGGACGGGACCGGCTGGACCAAGATCTGCGAGGAGGGCCCCGTGTTCGCAGGGGACAGGATCGTGTGGGAGGACTGACGCCGGTGGCCGACCTGACGACCGACCTCGGGTTTCTCCGGCTCAAGAACCCGGTCATCGCCGCCAGCGGCACCTTCGGCTACGGGACCGAATTCGAGCCCTACCTCGACCTGGAAAAGCTCGGCGGCTTCGTCGTCAAGGGTCTGTATTTCGAACCTCGTGAGGGCAATCCGCCGCCGCGTCTGGTCGAGACGCCCAGCGGGCTCATCAACGCCGTCGGCCTTCAAGGCGTGGGGGTGGAGGCTTTCGCGGACAAGGTGCTCCCGCGCCTCAAGGGACTGGACACCGCGGTGATCGTCAATGTCTGCGGGGCGGACGAAGACGAGTATGTCGCGGTCGTCGAGTTCCTCGACGGGCACGAGGGGATCGCCGCCTACGAACTCAATATCTCCTGTCCCAATGTCAAGGCCGAGGGACTCTGCCCGGCCCTGTCGCCCGGAACGACCCACCGTCTCGTCAAGAAGGTCAAGGGCGTTTCACGACGTCCGGTCATCACCAAACTCTCGCCGAACGTGACCGACATCGGGGAGATCGCCCGGGCCGCAGAGGATGCCGGCGCAGACGCGATCTCCCTGGTCAACACGTTTCTGGCCATGGCGGTGGACATCGAAACGCGGCGTCCCAAGTTGGCCAATGTCTTCGGCGGGCTGAGCGGGCCGGCCATCAGGCCCCTCGCCCTGCGCCTGGTCTTTCAGGTCGCCTCCCGGGTCAAGGTCCCGGTCATCGGCATGGGAGGCATCATGTCGGGCGCCGACGCCCTCGAGTTCCTGATCGCCGGGGCCGCGGCTGTCGAGGTCGGGACGGCCAACTTCGTGGACCCCGACGCCTCGCTCCGCGTCATCCGCGAGGTCGACGCCTGGTGTGATGCCCGGGGCGTCTCCAGGCTCCGCGACGTGGTGGGGACCATCCGGGTCTCCTGATCCCCGGGACGGCCGCCCCGGCCGGAACCCGGATCAAACGCAAGGACGGCTGCATGAACATGACAAACCGTGACCGCATCATTATCGCGCTTGACGTTCAGACCGAGGAGGAAGGCGTCGGCCTGGTCAGCCGGCTCAAAGAGGCCGTAACTTTCAAAGTCGGCCTCGAGCTCTTCACGGCCGAGGGCCCGGCTCTCTTCAGGAAGCTCAAGGCCCTCCGAAAAGACATCTTCCTCGACCTCAAACTCCATGACATCCCCAACACCGTGGCGGGCGCGGTGCGCTCGGGGCTTCGCCATGGGGTTCGGATGATGACCATCCACGCCTCGGGGGGACGGACCATGCTGGCCAAGGCGGCCGAAACGTGCCGAGAGCAGGCCGAGGCGTCCCGAAGACCCAGGCCTCTGCTGCTAGGCGTGACCGTCCTGACCAGCCTCAAGGGGCCCGACCTGGAGGAGATCGGGATGGCCGGGAACGTCACGGAACAGGTCCTCCGGCTGGCCGGGCTGGCCATGACGGCCGGTCTCGACGGCGTCGTCTGCTCTCCCCTTGAGATCGACGCCCTGAGGCGCGAGTACGGCCGGGATATGATCATCGTGACTCCGGGAATCCGGCCCCGTTGGGCGGCGGCCCAGGACCAGAAGCGAATCATGACCCCCGCGGAGGCGGTGGCGAGAGGGGCGGACTATCTGGTTATCGGCCGTCCGATCACTGGAGACGTGTCGCCGCGCGAAGCGTTTCTCAGGATCGTCCAGGAGCTCGATCAGAACGTGTGAAGCCGGACCGCGAAAACCCAGCCGAGGACGAGCCAGCGGATCGCGTAGAGAGCCAGCACGGCGAGGATGCTGGCTCCCAGGAACCCCCCGACCTTGTCCCGCGGCGTGTCCAGCAGGCCCGCTTCCAGGCCCTCATAGAAAACGTAGAGTCCGTAAAGGGCCCCCAGGACGCCCAGGGTCCAGAAGAAGGGATACGGAAACAGGAAAAAGAACCCGGCCACCCAGCCCGGCGTCATGCTGTAAACCGAGAGCTTGAGAGCGCCGGGCATGTCGCGCGAAGACGAAAAAGTCGGCGCCAGGGCGGTCAGGATCAGGGCGAACACGTAAACAAGGACCAAGGCCGCGGCGTAGGAGAGAACGGCGTTGCCCAGGGCGCCGGCAAAGCCCCACCGATGCCACCGGACATAGAGGGCGGGCCTGACGAGGACATCCTTGATGAAGAAGGCGCCCGCGGGAATGGCCGCGAGAATCATGGCGTAGGAGGTGAAAAGCCGCCGGGGTGCGGCGGGCTCCGCCTTGATCCTGACCCATTCGCGGCGGGGTTCGAAGATCACGCCCCGGGCCCTCCGGACAAGTTCCAAGCCAAGCCTCCTTTGGTCAGGCTGACCCGAATATATCGGTTTCTCGGGGGGCTGTCAACGGAAGCTGCGCATCCGGAGCGATCCCCGGCCGGGAACACCGCCCGGAGATTGGGTGCGGCGGGAAAAAAGTTGGAGGCGCGGGTCGGACTCGAACCGACGAATAGAGGTTTTGCAGACCTCTCCCTTAGCCGCTTGGGTACCGCGCCTCTCTTCCACTCAGCATAATCTCAGAATCCGCTGGAGCGGGCGATGGGACTTGAACCCACGACCTTCTGCATGGCAAGCAGACGTTCTACCACTGAACTACGCCCGCGCATCCTCCGTTTCAGGGGAAACGGCACGCCTTAAGCTAACAGAAATCCCCCGGCCTGTCAACCGCGCGGAAGCGCGCGGCAACGCGGAAGAAGGGGTTATCGCGCCATGAGGCTCGCCGCGGCATTCAGGGCCATTCCCGGCCTGGAGCGAGCGCTGTCCCCGAGCATCCTTATCCCCGGGGGCCGAAGGGGATAGCGCGAACGTGATGAAGCGGAGTTTAGCCCGAAGCTCCCGCCTTCGAGGGACGTTTCAGGGGAAACCGCCGAAACGTGTCTGAGCCCGGCGTAGCGCACGCCGGGCGAGTTGTTTCGGCGCCGAGAGGGCGGCAGCTTGGAGGCGTGAAAAACTCCGGCCTGGAGTGAGCGCTGTCCCCGAGGCCCTCAGCGGGTGGTGAGCAACTGGACTTCGTTGCCGACCGAGACGGCGTCGCGGCAGGTCAGGACTTTGACCGTGGACGTCGCGCCGCGCACATCGATGATGATCATGCTGGCCACGGCCTCGCGCGGCAGGTCGGGCTTGGCCCGGTGGAACACCGTGAGCTGGTCGCCGATCTGAACGCACTGCTGGCGCCCCATGTTGATCAGGGCCCACTGGTTGGTTCCGGCCATCTTGAAGTCCTGGTCGACGTAGATGACCTGGCCGTGTTTGCTGGCGTTGGGGTCCATCACTCCGTAGCCAAGGTCCTGGCCGATCTCGCCCTCTTTTTCCTCGTACGGGATGAGATAATCGCCGACCCGGGCCGGCGAACACGTCCGTTCGAGCCTGGCGACCGACACGGTGTCCTCGAGCCTGACGACCCGGGCCCGGCAGCGGCGCTGGACGACGTACCCGTAAGGAGGGACTTTCTGTTCCAGGCCCACGACTTCGAAGAGCTGGCCGATCTCGATCCCGTCGGCCGGGCCCTTGTTCAGATAGACGATGTCGGCGTCATTCAGGAGGATCTTCTCGTTCATCCGCTCGGCGCCGATGATCTGGATATCCGGAAGCGGCTTTTCCGGCTCGAGCATGTAGAACGAGCAATAGAGGTCGGAATCGTTGATCAGCTCATAGTTCTCCCCCGAAAATGTCGGGGGTTTCCGGATCTGGTCCTGCGCGAACGGCCGCCCCGGCACGAGGAGGCAGAACGAGGCCAAGACCAGGATGACCAGGCTGATTGAATATCCCTTACGCATTTTCATGGGCACTCCTCCGCGCCGTGGGAATTCCGGTCGGCCGTATTATAAATTCCATCCTTCCGCTCTGTCAACAAGCAAGTCTTGAACCCGGTTTCTCCCGGGCGGTCCTCGAAGGCCCCCCCTCGGCCCCCTCCGGGCGGCCCGAAACACGACGAAGGGGCGCACAGGGAGGTTTGACCCGGTCCCCCGAATCCGATAAAATTGTCCATCTGCAGAGTTAGTCGTGCCAGAAGCCCGCATGTCCAAAAAAACCCGGGTCGCCCTGATCTTCGGAGGAAGGTCGGCGGAACACGAAATCTCCCTTCAATCGGCCGCCGCCATCCGGAAGAACCTGGACCCGGGCCGCTACGACGTCCTCTTGATCTATATCACTCCCGACGGCTTCTGGAAGCCGGTGGCCGTCCCCCTCGCCAACCGGAAAACGCTGTCCCGGAACAACTCCTTTCCCTTTCTGCCCTGGTCCCTGCGATGCCTGCCGGCCTGGTCCGCCGCGGATATCTATTTTCCCGTCCTGCACGGCCCCTTCGGAGAGGACGGGACCATCCAGGGGCTCCTCGAAATGGCCGGAGTCCCCTACGTGGGCGCGGGTGTTCTGGGTTCGGCCCTGGGCATGGACAAGGCCCTGGCCAAGCTGGTGCTCCGGAACCAGGGCCTGCCCGTCGTCCCGTATGTGACGGTCCGCGAAAAGGACTGGAAGGCGGACCGCCGGGCGATCCTCAACGCCGTCGAGTCGCGTTTCGCCCTTCCGTTTTTCGTCAAGCCCGCCAACCTGGGGTCGAGCATCGGCATCACCAAGGTCAAGAAGCGGCGGACGGCCGAGGCCGCGCTGGAGGAAGCCTTCCTCTACGACACAAAGGTGCTCGTGGAAAAAGGCATCCGGGGCCGGGAGATCGAGTGCAGCGTCCTCGGAAACGACGCGCCGGAAGCGTCGCTTCCCGGCGAGGTCATCCCCTTCCGGGAGTTCTACGACTACGCGGATAAGTACGAATTGGGAAGAACCCGATTCGTCATCCCGGCCCGCCTGCCCGGTCCTGTGACCGCGAGGATCCGCCGCCTGGCCGTGGCCGCCTTCAAGGCCCTCGAGGGAGCCGGCCTGGCCCGGGTGGACTTCTTCCTGGAGACTGGAACGGGCCGCCTGTACGTCAACGAACTCAACACCATCCCCGGGTTCACCGAGATCAGCATGTTTCCCAAGCTGTGGGCCGCCACGGGGATTCCGTTTCCCGGGCTCGTGGAGAGGTTGATCGAACTCGGCTTCGAACGCCACCTGGGCCGGAAGGTCTGCCTGTCGAGGAAACGCTGATGCGCATCCTGGGAATCGATTACGGCGACCGCCACATCGGCCTGGCCCTGACGGACGCTCTCCAGATCACGGCCCAGCCCCTCGGGACGTACACCTTGAGCGGCCGGGACAAGGCCGACCGGAAGTTCTTTCGGGACCTCGTCGCCCGGCACGAGGTGTCGGAGATCGTCCTGGGCAACCCGCTGCGCATGGACGGCAGCGCCGGCACGAGAGCCGAAAAGACCAGGGAATTCGCGGACTGGCTGGAGAACACCGTCGGGAGGCCGGTCAGGCTCGTCGACGAGCGCCTGACGACCAAGGAAGCCCTCCACCTGATGCGCGGGACCAAGCTCAGGGGAAAAGAGAAGAAAGAACGGGAGGACCAGATCTCCGCGGTCATCATCCTGTCCACCTACTTGGAGAGCCGGCGGGGCGGAGGGCCATGACCGTCAAGGCCGCCCGGGCGGTCATCATCGTCGTCCTGGCCGGGCTGGCCGCCGTCACGACCTGGCTGGCGAGAAGCCTGTCCGACCCCTGGCCGGGGCCCGGGGGGACGATCATCGTCGTAGTGGAAAAAGGGCAGAGCGTCAGGTCGGTTGCGGCCGGTCTCCAAAGACAGGGGGTCGTTCCGGATGCCAGGGCCGTGACGCTGGCTTACGACGCGTTCTATTCCCGGGAGTTGTTGAAGGCGGGGGAGTACGAGTTCACGTTTCCGCTGCGTCCCAAGGACGCGCTGCTCAAGATCCTCCGCGGCAGGATCTATCTTCACCCCGTCACCATCCCCGAGGGCCTGACGACCGGGGAAATCGGCGACCTCCTCCGGGGGAGAGCCCGCGGGTATTTCCCGGCCGCATGCCTGGACACCGGCCTCATATCGGATTGGGACCCGACGGCGACCGACCTCGAGGGATACCTCTTCCCCGACACGTACCACGTTCCCGCGGAAGCCTCGGCCGCCGACATCGTGTTCGGCATGGTGGCTCAATTCCGGAAGGTCTTCACGGGGGAATGGAGGGAGAGGGCGGCCCGGCTGGGGATGAACGTCCGTCAGGCCGTAACGCTGGCGTCCCTGATCGAGAAGGAAACGGCCAGGCCCGAGGAACGGCCGCTGGTGTCGGCCGTCTTCCACAACCGCCTGCGGCTGGGCATGAAGCTCGACTGCGACCCCACCATCATCTACGCCCTCAAACTGGACGGACGATACACCGGGCGGCTCCTGAGCAGGGACCTGGCCTACCCGTCGCCCTACAACACCTACCTCCATCAGGGGCTGCCCCCGGGCCCGATCTGCAATCCCGGGCGGGATTCGCTGGAGGCGGCCCTGTATCCGGCGGCCGAGGACTACCTTTACTTCGTGGCCCAGAGCGACGGCCGTCACCACTTCAGCCGTTCCTTCGCCGAACACCAGGAAGCGGTCCGGCGCTATATATTGAAAAAATAGTGAAAGTTGATATATTAGTTTTTTTCCCGGCTTATGGAGCGCCCGCGGCAGGACCGAACCGGGCTGTAAATATTCTTTACAAAATGTCCGGAATGAGCCTTCGCCCTCGGGAATCCCGGCCGCAGGACTTGGCATGAGAGTTGCTCTAAAAGCCGGAGGAATGGACAGAGGCATTTCTCAAGGAGGAAAAATGAGAGCCCCTAAAATCGCTGTTGCCGCCCTCGCCGTCGCTTTCGCGCTGAGCGTGTTTTCGGTCTTCGCGCAAGCCGCAACCGAGACGCAACAAGACACCAGGAAACCCGAGGCCAAGCAGCAGGAAAGAATCTACATCCCCAAGGAAATCAAGGCCGTCATGCAGGAAGGGCTGGCGACCAGGCAGGGCCGCCAGGACATCCCATTCTCGGTCTTCCAGGATTTCTTCTTCCCGACCCAGGTCGAGAACCTCCACACGGTGTTCTTCTTCAAGGCGCAAAACGCCGCCCTGGGATTCGCCGCGCCGGCACCGCCTCCCGCTCCCAAGAAGAAGGGCGAGCAGCCGCCGGCGGCCGCGCCCGAGGGTGTTCTCGAAGCCCCACTCGACGTCTTCCTTCAGTTCCTTCAGCCGGACGGAACCGGGGCCCTCAAGACCTATCAGGAAGCCTTTGTTCCTGTCACGCTTCAGGAAGAGAGCGCGGGTTTCGACCCGGCCAAGGAGGAATGGTATTCCATCAATTACCTGCTCCCGCCCGGAACGTACACGCTGGCCATGGCCCTGACGTCCAAAGACCTCAAGAAGGTCGGCGTCGCCTACCTCGACTTCACTCTTCCGGGGCCGGCATCCTACGCCCAAACGCTCGAGACGACCCCGATGTTCTTCGTGAAGAGCATGGAACAGATGCAGACCCCCGAGAACAGGATCATGATCCACAAGGGGTACTTCACGTACTCCGTGCTGCAGATCGTCCCGGACCTGGCCGAGACCGTCAAACCCGGCGAGCAGGTCGAACTCTTCTATTATGTCTTCGGGGCCAGGCCCAAGTCGGCGGAACCCGGGCAGCAGCCCGTTTACGACATGGAGGTCGACTACGAGGTCCAGCAGGAAGACGGGACGGTGGCCATCAAATGGGCGCCTTCGACCTCGGCCATCAGCATCATCAGCCAGCCCCTTCCGCTCAAGCAGACCGTCAAGATCACGAAGGGCGAGGAAGAGCATACCGAGACGAGAGACCTGACGGCCGGCAAGTATGTTCTGGTAATAACGGTCAAGGACAAGGTGTCCGGCGAGTCGGTTCAGAAGAAGCTGCCCTTCGAGATCGTCTAGCCTGGATTATTCTTAAGAACGCCGGGCCCGCCTCATCGGCCGCCTCGACCCGTGAATAACCCGGGCCGGCGCGAAATGGGGACGAATACGGACCGGGCCGGGTCTCCCACGAGGCTGACTTTTTCAGCCTTGCGCAGACCCGGCCCTTTTCTTACTTGGTGATCTCCTCGACCAAGGCCTTGATGTCGGACTGGCCGGGGTTCAGCTTCAGGGACGCGTTCAGGGCCGCGAGGGCCTCCGCCTTGCGGCCCAGCCTGTAGTAGCACAGGCCCAGGGTGTTGAGAACCTGGATGTCGCTGTTGTAGACCTTGTTGGCCTCGACCAGGCTGACCAGGGCGTCGGCGAACAGGCCCTTGCCCGCCAGGGCCTTGCCGCGGATGACGAAGTAGTCGAACCTCCGGTTGTCATCGGTCCGGATCCTCTCGACCAGCGTCAGGGCGGCGTCGTATTCCTTCACTTGGAGAAGGAAGTTGGCGTACATCAGCAGCCCTTCCTTGTACTCGGGATTGAGATTGAAGGCGCGCTCGTAGAGGGCCCGGGCCTTGTCCATCTGGCCCAGCTTTTCCGCCTGTCCGGCCAGCATATCGATGTAGAGGAACTGGTTGGCCAGAGCGAACCCTTTGGCGTTGGCGATCGGATGCCCCACCGCGGCGGCGGAGGACACGATGAACGTGCCGGTCGACTCGTCGAGGACTTTCCCGTCGGGCGAAACGAGCCTCACGGCGAGATCGTAGTAGTCCGGGTCGAGCTCCCTCGCGGGGATGACCTGGGTGATGGGAAGGATCCGCCCGAAGGGGTACGCCGAGAGATTGACGACGTAAGCCTTGTGAACCGGGGTCTCCTTCCGCAGCCCGGTGATCTCGAGCCGCACTTCGCCTCCCTTGCGGAGCTCTTCGGTCAGGTTCTCGACATTGAGCGCGACGGAGATTTCGTCGCCCGCCGCGAACGTGTTCTTGGGGTCCACGAGCAGCTTCTTGTCCATGATCTTGAACGGAATGTGGATCTCTTTCTGGTAGGTCTCGAAGCGGTAGCCGATGTACGGCCCCCCGATCCGGGGAGATCCCGGGTCTGGCGGCACGACGATCTCCTTTTCCAGGACGGTGAACTCCTTGCCCACGGAATTCGTCAGGAGCGCGATCATCCGGAACGTTCCCTCGGAGACGGGGAACGAGTCTTCCACGGCCAGCCCGTTGCTGCGGACCCGCTCGACGTTCTGTTCCTGGATATAGATGGGGAAGTCCCTCGTGTACTGGAAGATAAGGTTCTCGCCTTTCCGCAGGGTCACGTTGAGCTGGTAGCTGCAGAAGTACTGGCTTTTGGGCTCGTAGAAATCGACCGAGACGTTGACCGGCGCGATGGCGAAGTGCAGGAACCGGAGTCCCGTCATGGGGTCCCGGATGAGGGCCGTCGCCGCCGTGTTCTCGACGAAGTTGGTCATGTATTCCGTGGACACGATGCCCTTGTAGTCCAGGAAATGCGTGGCGTACGAGGTGTTGACGTCGTGCTTGGGCGACTCCATGATGTCGGCCAGCAGGATGGCGTTGCGGGGAGAGGGGCTGAAGTCGTAGTTGTACTCGCCGGGGATGCGGGTGATGGCCGCTTCGGCCAGCGTGGGCTGGATGTCGAGGATCTTGTCATAGAGGTCCGAGTAATCCATGGGGTCGATGTTCTTCTGGTCCAGGAGAAGACGCGCGGGACCGTCCGAAACGGGGTCGTACAGCTTGTACTCGCCGATCGAACCTCTCTGGAAGAACAGCAGGATGAATTGAGGGGGCAGCCCCCTCCGCGAATCGCCCCAGTAGGTCCAGCTCTGGCACGGGACGAGGCCGATCGAGGCCTCGAAGCGCTCCGTGCTCTGCGGCGCGCCGAGGATCATGTAGATCCGGCCCATGTCGGTCCGCCAGCCCTCCCGCGTCGTGCTGCGGCCGAACATCCTGTTGACGTACTCGAACCTCTTGACGATTTCGTCCTTGTACTCGTTCTCGGGCGTGCCCGGCGTGGGGTCCCGCTGCTTCCAGAACGTTTGGATGAAGATGTCCCTGTCGCGGTCGCCCGCGAGCTTCATGAACACTTCGCGCTCGACGGGCTGGATGACATAAGCCACGAGCTTGAGCCAGTCCTGGTATTGGGGCGCCAGGTCCTGCTCGCGGATTTTCTGCCCGGACAGGAGGAGCCCGGGCAACAGGAGGAGGAGGGCCGGCCAACAGGCGTGCTTGTTCATCAGGACTTGACCTTGATCTCGAAGATCCGCCGGACCTTGCCGCCGTTCCTGGTTTTCCCCTTGATGATGACGTCCACGAAATTGGTCCCCCGCTTCAGGGGAACATCGAAGCGGAACGGCACGGTCTTCAACTCGTCGACCTCCCGGACCGTCGCGACGAACGTCCGGCTCTCGCGGACGGTGTCTTTCGTCCGTCCCTCGTCGCCGTAGATGTAGAAGATGAAATCCAGGTCCACCTGGAAGGCGCCCTCGTCGTTTTCCTTGAGCAACAGGTTCTTGGCCGGGATCGAAAGATCGATGGCTTTCGCATTCGCGTCGTAGTCCAGGTCGAAGTCCACGATCCGCTTCCTGAACACGGAGTCCGGTCCGACCCACTGCCCCAGCTTGACCATGTCCTGCATGGCCCCGAAGAAATCCCCGTCATACTGCCGGATCTTGTAGGTCCCGTAGCCCTTCTCGTCGACGAACTCGATGCCCAGCCGGTCGGCGTAATAGATCCACCAGAGGATGGGGCCCCTGATGCTCGTGTCCTCGTGCGTGTAGAATTCCTCGAACTTGTCGGGGGGGCCCATAAAAATGTAGATCCGGCCCCGGTCGGTGTTCATGCCCAGCCCGCCTTCGCGGAAGTGCTTGTTGGCGTAATCGATGCGGCCCTCGAACTCGGCCTTGAATTCGTTCTCCTCCGTGTCCGGGTCGGGGTCCCGCTTGGCCCAGAAGTCGCGGATGAACTCTTGTCGCGAGGCCTCGTCGGGGAGATGTTTCCAGATCTTGCCTTCCTGGCTCGTCATGATCAGGCGGGCCGTCTTGTAGAACTCCTTGCTCTCTTTGGCGGGGTCCTTCATGTCCTGGGCCCGGGCCGCGGCCGGGAGGGCCAAGCCGGCCAGCGCCAGCAGGACGACGAGTCCTCGCGTTATTCTCTTGGTCATGGCACCACCGTCTCGGGGCGCTCTCTCCGGAGCGCTATTTCTTTTTCAGGTAGTCCAGGAAACCTCGGACCTGGCCCGCCTGCGGCGACTCCGGGTAGAGGTTGAGGAATTCCTCGAACGTGGCCACGGCCTCCGCGTTTTTCTGGAGGCTGATGTAAGTGAGGCCCAGCTGGTAGCGGGCGTCCTGGAAGTTCTTGTTCTTATCCACCGCCTTCTGGTAGCACTTCAGCGCGTCTTCGTACTGGCCGTTCTTGCCGTAGGTTATCCCCAAGTTGTAGAGAACGACGGGGTCTTCGATCTTCTCGAAGTCGACTTTCCCGTACCACTCGAGGGCCTTGGCCGTGTCGCCGCGGTTGGAGTAGCAATTGCCGATGGCAATGATCGCTTCGGCATTCCCGGGGTCCTTCTCCAGGACCTTCTGGTAGTTCTCCTCGGCCAAGTCGTACTTCTCCTGGGCGAAGTAGCAGTTGCCCAGGTTCCGGTAGATCGGGTAGGTGTCGGGGTACTGCTCGAGGATCTTTTGAAAAAGGGCCGCGGCTTCGTCGTACTTGCCCTGCTCGAACAGGCTGTTGCCTTCCGTCACGCGGTCCCGGATGTCGTCCGTGACGACGAGACCCTCGACCTTCCGCAGGGAGATCACGACGTCGGGGTTCTTCTTGGATTCCGAAATATCCATGGAGATCTTCTTGGGCTCGTAGCCCGCGCACTCGAAATCGACGTTCCATCCCCCGCTGCGGATCCAGGCCGCGACCCATTTCCCGCCCTTGTCGGTGTTGACTTCGAATCCTTCCTGGGCCTTGAGGGAGAACAGCCTGACTTTGACGCCCTCGATGGGCTTGCCCTCCTCATCCGTCACATATCCGGAGACCCGCCCCCGGCCCTTATAATCTTGGGCCGCGAGAGTGACGGCCGCGACGAAGATCACGCTCATGATAAGGAAGGTTTTTTTCATTTCGGTACCTCCTCGGATGTTGACTCCGGCTTCTCGTTTCCAAACGCTATCCGTAAGCTACTATTTTATCACTTTTTTTCGACCTGGGCGCGTGTTTTCTCCTCCAGGGCCTTGATCGCCGGCTGGCCCGGAAGGAGGGCAAGCGACTTTTGCAGCAGGGGGAGTGCCCGTTCGGGCCGGCCCAGGTTCAATTGGCATTCGGCGGCCAGGTTGAGGACGCCGATCTCCGTGGCCCCGCCGAGGAGCCCCTCGAGGTAGGTCAAGGCGGAGGCCCAATCCTTGAGGGACGCATAGTCCAGGGCGATCACCTTGGCGGTCTCCCGGTCCGGGACATCCCCGTGGAGCGGGAGCGCCCGGTCGAGCGACTCGCGGAAGCGGCCCAGGCCGTAGAGCGCCTTGACCTCGAGAAGCCGGGCCGCGGGGTCGCCCGCAAGTTCGGGCGCTCGACCCAGAGTTTCGAGCGTTCGGCGGTACTCTCCGGCCATGAAGTACTCGCCTCCGAGGGCCCGCATGTGCTCGGGGCCCGGGAACGGCCCGTGGATCCTGGCATAGACCCAGGGGACGACGGGAGCGGGGCCGGGAAGCACGATGAGATTCTCCCCGTTGGTCAGGACCTTCCGGCCCTCCCCGTTCACGGCGGAAACGTCGACTCTGTAGTAGCCGGGCGGGATGCCCGACAGGGGAACCTCCCCTCGCGCCGACCGGACTCGTCCGCCGTCGAATCCCGGGGCCGCCTCCTCGAGGGGGAACGCCGTCGGGCCGCCGGAGTTGTCGAGAGGGGTGATCTCGGCCAGGAAGGACGGCGACCCGGCCTGACCGAGGCTGTCCAGGTTCCAGGCCTGGCAATAGACCCCCAGAGACTCGGACCGGAGGAATTCATTCCGGGCGCCCACCAGGTATTCGGCGCCCCCGAAGGTGAAAGCCTTGAGGTTCCTCTTCCTGGCCTCGGGCACATCCTCCCGCCCGTGAAAGAGAATGGGGACGCTGAGGCCCGCGGCGTCGGGGCCCGGCACCTCTATCCGGGTCTCGTAAGAGGAGAAGTCCCTGGCCGTTTTGTTCGTCAGAAGAAACAGCGCCCTGTAATCGCCCGGTATCACCGGCACCATGTCCTGGAAGGCGAACCGCTGGCGGGCATGGGCCCGGTACTGGTCCGCCGTCAGCCTGAGGGGGATGTCCTCCGTCTTTTCCAGTATGGTCCGGCCCCGGCTGTCCTCGAGCCTGAGGACGAGCGAGAACGCGGCCCGGACCTCGTCGCCCGCGGCCGCGAAGCTCATCTTCTCCGGCTCGATGGCCCAGTGCAGGAACGGCTGCCCCGCCTCGACGAAAACCTTGACCTGGAAGGCGCTTTCCAGGTAGCGGTCGGAATACTCGGTTTCGATGAAATCCTTGAACGTCAGGTAGGTCCGCGCGTAGGCGTCCGAGAACTTTTTCTCCGGAACCTGTCTGATGGAGGCGATGATGTTCTCGGAGGACGACCCGATCCCGAGGGTCCGTTCCCCCGGGAGGTAGCTCTGGGAGGCCGCGGCCAGCTCGGAATTGATCTTCCGGATGGTCTGGACGGCGTTGGCCCGGGTCAGGCCGCCGCCGTACATGTTCGGCACCACGAGTTTTTCGGGGCCCTCCACTCCGGGATAGTAGAGCCGGAAATCGCCCAAGCCCTGGGGCTGGTAGAAAAGCAGGTAGAAATAGGCGGGTAGTCCGTACTCCTCCGCACCCTTGTAGAACCAGAGTTCGAGCGGCCAGAGCTCCGACTGCGTCGTGAAGAAGCGCCGCTCGAGCGGCGGTCCCAGCAGGACATAAAAGAAACCGCGTTCGGTCTGGCTGCCGCGCTTGGGCGACTCGTGGCCGAAATTGCGGTCGGCGAATCGCACCCTGTCCATGTGCTCCTTCATGAATTCGTTCTCGGGAGTGTCCGGGGAGGAATCCCGCATGCGCCAGAAGAAAGCGATGAACTTGTCCCGCTCGGCGTCCGACCCGAGCTTGATGAAAACATCCCGCTCGGTCGGCGTGATGATCGGCGCGACGTCCTCGAGCCAGAGGCGCTGGGCGGGCGTCATGTCCCGGGCGGGCGCGCCTCCGGCCGGGCCGGGGACGATAAAGAGGCCCAGCGCGAGAGCGGTCAGGAGCCAGAGCGTGTTCCGGTTTGGTTTCATTATGCTTCGTCCGGATTAGCGTAGCATATGCCCCTGGAAGATTCAAACCGCGCCGCCCCCGCATTCGTTGCCTGCCGGCGGCGGGACCCGGGACGGCCGGCCCGGAGGACGGACCCGTCCAATAAAGTGGACCGCATCCAAAAAAACAGTTCGCAGCCCGGACGGAATTTATAGATAAAAGATTGAAAATCAACGACCTCACGACGGCCCCCGACCTGGCCCAAAACTTGCTAACAGTCTTATCCAACAAGGGAGACGTATTTCGCTTGACAGAGGACGCGGAAATCCAAGATAATGGGCCCGATTTGAGGGATATTGCCTGGGCGTACGATCGGCGGCGTTTGATCTGCCGTCTCGCCTATGTCCTGAAACCGGGCCTGTAGCGCGAATCCGCCTTGGAAAGACAGTGATGACCGCGAGTGTGATAACTCTATATCCGGGAGGTGCCGCAGGAGACAAGACTTTCGGCTTATTGGGTTCGAAAACATCAGTCCAGGCAAATTGAAACGGAGGGAACCATGAAAAAGGCCTTCAGCGTGATGCTGGCACTCCTCCTTGTCTCGGCGTTCATGTTCTCCCAGTCTCGGGAAACCGGCGCCATCCGGGGCACGGTGACGGACGAACAGGGAACGCCTCTGCCCGGCGTCAACGTGTCGGTTACGGGAGCCAGGCTCATGGGCGTCCGAACCTTCGTCACCGACGCCAACGGCGAATTCCGCTTCCCGGCCCTTCCGTCGGGCGACTACCAGCTCCAGGCCGAACTCCAAGGCTTCGGAACCGTCCTTCGGGAGAACATCCGCCTCAACACGACGCAGACGCTCACGATCGACATCCAGATGACTCCGGCGACGCTCCAGGAGCAGGTCACCGTTATCGGGCAGGCGCCGACCCTCGACGTCAGATCGTCGGAAACGGCGTCGGTGACACTCAGCAACGAGATCCTGCGGAACATCCCGAACAGCCAGTTCTCGACGGACATCGTCAACCTCGCGCCCGGAGTCAACAATGACGTGGCTTACGGCGCCGGCGACGGCCGCGGCATCTCTTACCAGCTGGACGGCGTGGGCGTGGGCGACCCGGACGGCGGCACGGCCTGGGTTTTCGTCGATTACAACATCATCGAGGAAGCCAAGGTCATGGGCGTCGGGCTGCCGGCCGAGTACGGCAATTTCACCGGCGTCATTTTCAACATCATCACCAAGTCCGGCGGAAACGAGTTCTCGGGCCACTTCGAGATCGATTTCCAGGGCAACAAGGGACGGCCCGCCGAGGACCTCAAGGGTGATTTTCCGGGCGGCGCCTTCTGGGGCACGGAAAACAACGGCGTGTACGCCAACGATTTCCCGGCCCTCACCTCCCCCCTCGAAAAGCTGCTCGACGCCAACGCCCATCTCGGCGGTCCGATCATCAAGGACAAGCTCTGGTTCTTCGCCGGAGCCCAGTGGTATCGCTCCCAGGACTGGGTCACGGGTTTCCCCTACGCCCAGGACTACAAACAGCCCCGCGCCTTCCTGAAGCTGACCTCGCAGGTCACACCGAAGCTGAACCTGAGCGCGGCCGTCGAGTGGGACAACTACAACGGCACCTACCGGGGGGCGGGAGCGAGGGTTCAGCCGGAAGCCACCGTTAACCAGGTCGACCCCGAGACGGTGTTCAACCTCAACCTGACCCAGATTCTCAGCACGACCACGTTCTTCGACTTCAAGGCCGCCTCATTCTCGGGCTACTACAACCTCGAGCCGCGGACGGGACGGGACACCAACGGCCACTACTTCATCAACGACAACCCCGACATCCCCGGGGACCAGGCCCATTTCCGCTGGTTCAACTCCGGATACTTCGCCGAGCACCCCAGGTCGCGGTTCCAGGCCAACGCCAGCCTGACCCATTACGCCGAGGACTTCATCAAGGGCGACCACGACTTCAAGTTCGGCGTCGAGTTCGAGCACTCCCGGGTCCGGAACCTGTTCTCCTACACCGGGGCGAATCACTTCTACTACAACGACTACTGGGGGTACGGCTATTACGGGAACTACAGCGCCTACCAGTACGAAGGCTACAACACCCGGGTCCGGGTCACACGGCTGGAAGGGTTCGTCCAGGATTCGTGGCAGGTCAGCAAGCGGCTCAACATCAATGTCGGGCTCAGGGCCAGCCAGATGTACGGCAAGAACGCCGAGGCGAGCGGGGTCCAGTACAAGGCTTTCCGGCTCGCCCCGCGGGCCGGCTTCACGTTTGACTTGCTGGGCGACAAGACCACCGTCCTGAAGGCCCACTACGGCGAGTTCACGGACGGCATGTACGCGGCCATCCTCGACCGGCTGAGCCCGACCTTCTCGGACTGGAACCTGTGGTACTGGGACCCGGGGCTCGAAGAATGGTACCTCTCCTATTCCGACGTCCACGGGACCTGGGTCATCGACCCCGGCATCAAGCACCCGTACATGAGGCAGTTCACGGTCGGCGTCGAAAGAGAGCTCTTCAAGGACACTTCGGTCTCGCTCACCTACATCAACCGCAGCTTCCACAACTTCATCGGCCCGTACAACGCCCTGGCCACCTACGAACCCGTCGACTACACGGCCGAGGTCTGGGACCCTGTTCAGGGTCAGCTGGTCGAAAAGACGTTCACGCTGTATGACCTCACTTCGGGCGACGCGGCCGAGTGGCACATCACCAACCTCGAGAAAACCACGACTCTCTACACCGACTCCCTCGGCCTCACGACCAATCCTTACCGCAATTACTGGGGACTCGAGTTTCTGTTCAACAAGCGCTTCTCGAACCGCTGGCAGTTCCTGGCCTCGTACGTCTACTCCGAAACGACCGGGACCATCAACAACTCCACCTACGAGGACCTCGGCTGGGGGCGGGCGACCTACGATCCCAACTTCTGGGTCAACGCCGACGGGCACGTCTCGAACGATCCCACCCACATGGTCAAGGTCCAGGGGACCTACCTCCTGCCGCTGGGGATCTCCTTCAACGCCTATTTCCACGCCATCACCGGATACTCGTGGACCCAGCGCTACAGGTCCGGCAGCCGGGACTTCTACCAGGGACGGGTCACCTTCAACGTCGAGGCGGCGGGAAAATACCATTACCCGATCGCCAAGGCTCTCGACATCCGGCTCGAGAAGGTTTTCAGCCTGGCCTCCAAGTACAATCTTGGTGTAATGTTCGACGTCTTCAACGTTTTCAATGACAACACGATCACCAGTTGGGGCAACCGCATCGGCTATGACTGGGAGCCGGGGATCTATCCCTCGACGGATGGGCATGATCTCCTGGGCCTCGTCCTGCCGCGGCGGGCCCGAGTCGGAATCCGGCTGATCTTCTAGCGGAACAAGCTCCAAGCGCAAGCTCGAGGGCGGCGGGCGGGCCCGCCGCCCTTTTTTTATGATAAAATAATTGCCTATGAGAAAACGAAGGCTGGCCTATGCCGTCCCGGCCGCCGTGGTGCTGGCCGTTCTCGTCTGGGCGGGGTACCGTCTTTTCCTCCGGCCGCCCGGATTCGACCGCCTCAGGAACGACCGGGATTTCAACGTCATCGTGATCACCATGGACACGACCCGGGCGGACCGCCTGGGCTGCTACGGGTTCAAGGACATCGAAACGCCGACCATCGACCTGTTCGCGGCCCGCGGGGTCCGGTTCGCGAACTGCTACGCCCAGACGCCGCTGACGCTGCCCTCCCACACCACGATCATGACCGGAACCCTGCCCCTGTTCCACGGGGTCCGGGACAACGGCGGCTTCGTGGTCCCCCAGGGCATCACGACCATGGCCGAGCTGTTCAAGGCCCGCGGCTACGAGACCGGGGCCTTCATCGCGGCCTACGTCCTCGATTCCAAGTGGGGGCTCGACCAGGGCTTCGACACGTACTTCGACCAGTTCGACCTGCGGAAGTTCAAGAGGATCTCGCTGGGCACGGTCCAGAGGCCGGCCAACGAGGTGATGGACGAGGCCCTCCCCTGGCTGGAGGCAAGGAAGGACAAGCCTTTTTTCGCCTGGATCCACCTCTACGACCCCCATTCCCCGTATGAGCCGCCGCCGCCCTTCGACGAGCAGTACGCCGGCCGTCCCTATCTCGGCGAAATCGCCTTCACCGACTCGCAGATCCGCCGTCTTTGGGACCAGCTCCGGGCCGAAGGCCTCGCGGACAGGACGTTCATCGTCCTGGCCGGCGACCACGGGGAGAGCCTGGGCGAGCACGAAGAGCTCTCCCATGGGTTCTTCGTCTACCAGGGGGCGATCCATGTCCCGCTGATATTCGTCACTCCCTTCACCGAATTTCAGGGCCGGGTGTCGGACGGCGTCGTGGCCCTTTCCGACGTCATGCCCACGCTTTGCGAGATGTCCGGATTGCCCATTCCGGCCCAGGTCCAGGGCCGGAGCCTCCTTCCGGAGTTCTACGGGAAAGGCGGCAAGGACGGCCGGCTGGCCTACAGCGAAACGTTTTACCCGCGCTTCCACTACGGCTGGTCGGAGCTCCAGGCCGTCCAGGACGGAAGGTACAAGCTCATCCTGGCTCCCGTGCCGGAGCTTTACGACGTCGTCCAGGATCCCCACGAGGAAAAGAACCTGGTCTACCTGCAGAAGAAGGCCTACGAGGACTTGAAGGCCCGGGCCGAATCCCTCATCGGCGAGGCCGGCCGAGACGCCTACGAGACCGACGTCAGCAAGCTCGACGAGGAAACCCGGGAAAAGCTGGCCGCGCTGGGCTACATCGGCTCGTTCCGCGACCCGGCCAAGCTCGAAGGCAAGAAGCTGGCCAATCCCAGAGAGAAGATCGGCGTGTTCAACGAGCTGTCCAGGGCCCGGGAGATGGGCATGGGCGAAGATGCCGACAAAGCCGTCGCGATCATCAAGGACATCATCGCCTCCGACCCCGACATCATCGATGCCTACTTTTCCATCGGCAATATCTATTTCCAGCACCAGCGCTTCGCAGAGGCGATCGACTACTTCAAGCAGGTCCTCGGCCGCAAGCCCGACGACTCATTCGCGGCCATCAACGTGGCCCTGTCCTACGAGGGTCTGGGCCGGTACGACGACGCCGAGGCGTTCGTCCTGGAATATCTCAAGACCGGGGTGGAAGACTCGCAGCTCTACTTCCTGCTCGGAAACATGAGCTTCACCCGGAAGCAGTACGACAAGGCCGTCGGCTATTTCGAAAAATGCCTGGCCGGCAACACCGAATCCGCCGCCTCCCACAATGTCCTGGCCGCCATCGCCATCATCCGGGACGACCTGGCCTCGGCGGAGGGCCACCTCCGGGAGGCGACGCGGATCAACCCCAAGCTGTCCAATATCCGGTACAACCGGGCCCAGATCTACGAAAAGCAGGACCGTTTCCGGGAGGCGGAAGAGCAGTATCTCGAAGAGCTCGAGCTGTCCCCCAAGCACTTCAAGGCCGCCTACAACCTCTCGCGCCTGTACCGGAGGGCCGGCGACGAGCCGAAGGAATATGAATACCTCGAGCGCTGCCTGGACATCGACCCCGGTTTTCCGCTGACGTATTTCTACCTAGCCCGGATCTACTTGAACCGGGGCGAACGGTATCCGGAAGCCGTCGACCTGGTCAAGAAGGGCATCGAGCTCAAGCCGGAGGAGTCGGAACTGCCGCTCGGGTACTTCCTGCTGGCCGACCTCTACAACCGCCTTGGCAACCAGAGCCTGTCCCAGGACTGCGCCCGCAAGGGCGAGGATCTCGCGGCCCGGGCCAAGACCGGGAGATAGGCGGCCGGATCGCCTCGCCCGGAGGGCAAAACGCCGGTTAGAAAAGTGGTACCGGGCGTGAAGGAATGCCGGTTTTCGCTTCCTCGATCGACAAGAAAATGGCGATCCGTAGGCCCGCTGACGTTTTTTGATCCCCGGCGTTTTGTGAATGCTAAATCTTGAAGTCTTGGGTGACTTCTGTCTTACTCCCGTCCGCCGAGTTCGTCACCGTCAGCTTCAGGGAGTAGGAACCGGCCTCGACCGCGGCCTCCATCTCGACGACATAGTCCTGGTCCAGCCGATCGCGGAGCTCGGCGCCGGCGATCCTGACCGGACACGACTTGGAGGAGGCCCAGACTTCTGCGCCCGCGGAGTCCAGGATCTTCGCCGAAACGTCCAGATTGGCCTCCAGGTCAGACCCTGAGGCCTTCAGCCAGATCGAACTGTACGGAATGCGGGCCAGGATCTTCGCGCTGCCTTGCCCGTCCGACTCGACAGACACGTTGCACACGGGGCCCCGGCCCGGCGCCGGACCGTCGGCGCTGTCCTTGTCGAACGGGATTCCCGGCCTATTCCATTCCCGCTGGGTCTGGGTGATGACGGCGATCTGGGCGGCGCTCTCCGGGGCGATCCGGTAGTCGTCCACCCATCGGTCGTCCACGAACGAGATGGGGAAGAACCCGTACCACCAGATCTCGGTGGGGAAGCCGTAGAAGGTCACGCCGCGAGGGTAGGTCTCGCGATAGTCCGGAGGGCCGAGCGTGATGTAAACACGGCCGCGGTCCTGCAGCCAGCCGGACGTGCCGCCTCCCGAAAAGAGGTGGTCGGCTTCCTTGATCCGCTGGAAATACTGTTCCTTGTACTCGTTGACCGCGGTCGCGGGCGTCGGGTCCCGCCTCCGCCAGAAGTCCTCGACGAACGCTTTCCGGTCGCCGGGGGCCAGGTTGAGAAAGGCCTGCCGTTCGTCGGCCGTGATGATGTAGCGGACCCTCGAGTAGAACTCCCGGCTGTCCGGGTCGAGGGCCTTTTCGAGCCGGGCCGTCGCGCAGGCGGCCGCGATCAGGCCCGGGAGCAAGGCGAACGCCGCGGTCCGAATGATGCGATTCACGTCATGTGTCCTTCTTGATCCCCTTTTCGAGGTCGGCGACCTTCGCCTTCAGCGCGTCCTGCTTCGGTTCAAGCTCCAGGGATTTTTTCCAGGCCGTCAGGGCCTGTTGAACATCGCCGATTTTCTCGTAGCACTCGCCGATCGAATTCAGGACGCTGATGTTCGTGCCGAAGGACGTCAGGTAGTCCTTGAAGTAGCCTACGGCCTCGCCGTACTGCCCCAGGGCCTGCGAGCTCTCGCCCAGGAACTGGGCGAACTCGTACCTCTGTTTGTCCTTGTAGAAGGGAGCGGCGACGGTCTTGATGCCTTCGTAATCCTTGGTCGCGAAGAGAACCCGGCACAGGTCGAACGCAAACTCCGGGGCCTCGGGGCGCTGCCGGTGGGCCCGCTCCAGGAGCGCCTTGGCCCGGACCAGGTCCTGAGCCCGGAGGTATTGCATGCCGATGACGTTGGCGTAATACGGATCACCCGGCCCTGGGAGAGGAGCGTAGAGGATCCACGGACGCGGCACGGCCGGGCTGAGGCTGACGAAAAATCGGGCCGTGTCGCCTATGAGCTCCTTGGCCGCGCCGTCGCGAAGGGATACGCGGACCGCATAATAGGCGGGGGGGAAATCGGCCAGCGGGAACTCCTGGATGATGTGGACCGGGTCGGCGTACTCGGCCAGCGGCCGGACGACCGTCTTGATCTCCTGGTCTTCCCTGGTGATGGCAAAGGCCAGGCTGCCCGTCTTCTTCAGGGCGTCGGTCAGTCCGCCGAACTCGCAGTAGACCGCCATCGTGTCGCGGGCCGCGAAATCGTTCCTCGGCGAGGCCATGAGCTGCATCGCCCCGACGGTGAACGGCTTGACCCTGGCCGCCAGCTCGGAATTCCGGGTGACCTTGTTGGCCAGCAGCGGCGCGCTCATGGTCAGGCTCCGGGCCGGGGGCACCTTCAGCGAGGCCTCGACGGACGTGAATTCCTTGGACAGGGTGTTCTTCCAGAGCAGGCTGAGCTTGTAGTCGCCCTCGATCAGCGGAAACATGTCCTGGAAACAGAACAGCCTGTTCCGGACCTGGGTGAACTGGTCGGGAGACATCTCGACCGGGATCTGCCTGTCGAACTGGTAGACCGTCCTGCCCCAGGCGTCGGACACGATCCCGTTGACGTCGAGGATTGTCCGGTAATTGCCCTGGTATTCTTCGACGCTGAGCTTGGCGGGTTCGATCTGGTAGTGCACGAAGGCCTGCCCGGACGCGTCCCGGTAGACCTGGACCAGGGCGTCGCTTTCGATGTAGTTGGCCGTGTAGTCGACCTCGATGACGTCCTTGTACTTGAGCAGCTTCTCCGCGTAGGCGTCCTTGACGTTGCTGTAGGCCGAGGCAGGGATCTTCTGGCCAAGCAGGATCTCGGAGGAGACGGAGGGGGACATGCCCATGAGGTACTCGTTGGGGATCAGGGTCATCGAGACCTCGGCGATGAGAGGCTCCACGTCGACGAGCTCGCTGTAGGCGTGCCGGTAGTCGGTCATATCGCCATTGTAAAACGGCATCATCTTCTGGGGCCCGTCCCGGACGGGAGAGTACAGCACGTAGTCGCCGGCGCCGTCCTTCTTGAAAAACACCACGTAGAAGGCGTTGGGCAGCCCGAGCTCGCTCATTCCTTCGAAGAACCAAACGACGATCGGGTAGACTTGGCTGTAGTTCTCGTATTTTTCGATGGATTTCGGCTCGCCCAGGGTGATGTAGATGCGGCCCATGTCCGATCGCCACCCGCCGGCCGTGAGCCCGCGTCCGAACCACTGGTTGGCGTAGGAGATCCGGCGGTAGTGCTCGTCCCGGTATTCATTCTGGGGCGTCGCCGGGTCCGGGTCACGCGCTTTCCAGAAGGCCTCCATGAACATGTTCCGTTCCCGGTCGTTCGACAGCTGGAGAAAAACGTCTTTCTCCTTGGGAGATATGATGTAAACGACGTCTTCCTCGAGCCACTTGCGGTAGGTGGTCGGAAGGTCCTTGACGCTGAATTTCTGCTGGCCGGCCCACAGCCCCGCCGACGCGGCGAGAAGGGAGGCGACCAGAAGGCGGCTGGTTTTGGGTTTCATTCTCGACTCTCGATCGTTGGCCTCGAATATTCAGTCTACAGGGACGTGATCCATTTTTCAAGCAGCGGCGGGCGGCCGGACGGCCGGAAAATCCTTGCAATCGTCGACCCTGCGGCTTACACTAGCCCTCCGGTCATGAGATTCGTCGCCGATCTTCACATACACTCCAAGTTCTCGAGGGCCACCTCTCGCGACATGACCCTCGACACCCTGGCGGCCTGGGCCAAGGTCAAGGGCCTCGGACTCCTGGCCACCGGAGACTTCACCCATCCCGAGTGGCTCTTCCTCATGAAAGAGAAACTCGAACCGGCCGGAAACGGTTTCCTGCGGTTCAAGAACGGAATTCTGCCGCCGGAATCGGCCCACCTGAAGACGGTGTCGGTCACCAGGGACGACGTCGCGTTTATCCTGTCGACCGAGATCAGCTTCATCTACTCGAAGCTGGGCAAGGTCCGCAAGATCCACGTCATGGTTCTGGCCCCGGATTTCGAGTCGGTCGAACGCCTCAACGGCCGCCTTTCGGGCATCGGCAACCTGGCCTCCGACGGCCGGCCCATCCTAGGCCTGGACGTCCGGCTGTTCTGCCGTCTGATCGCCGAGGTCAGCCCGCGCTGTGTCGTCATCCCCTCCCACATCTGGACGCCCTGGTTCTCCCTCTTCGGCGCGAATTCGGGGTTCGATTCGATCGAGGAGTGCTTCGAGGAGATGACCCCCGCCATCTTCGCGCTCGAGACGGGGCTGTCCTCGGACCCGCCGATGAACTGGCGCCTCTCGGCCCTCGACCGCTTCGCGCTCGTCTCCAACTCGGACGCCCATTCGCCGGCCAAGATCGGGCGCGAGGCCAATGTTTTCGACACGGACTTCGGCTTCGACGGGCTGATCGCCGCCCTGAAGGCCAGGGACCCGGCCCGCTTCCTCTTCACCGTGGAGTTCTTTCCGGAGGAGGGCAAGTATCATTACGACGGTCACCGGAAATGCGGCGTGGTCCTCGGCCCCAGGGAGAGCATGAAATCCAACGACGTCTGCCCCAAGTGCGGCCGGCGCCTGACCATCGGGGTCCTGCACCGGGTCGAAGAGCTGGCCGACCGGGAGCCCGGCGAGTCGGCCCCGGGCCGCATTCCGTGCCGGAACCTCATCCCGCTCAACGAGATCATCGCCGAGGCCCTGGGAAGAACGCCCGAGTCCCAGGCCGTCTGGGACGTCTACTTCAAGTTCGTCAGGGAATTCGGAAGCGAATTCGCCATCCTGACCGAAGTGCCGATCGCGGACCTGGCCCGGATCGCTCCCGAGAGGGCGGCCGAGGGGATCGACCGCATGCGGCGCTCCCTGGTGCGGCTGTCGCCGGGCTACGACGGGGAATACGGCACCGTGCGGCTCTTCGGGGAGGGGCCCCAGGAGGACCCGTCGCCCGGCCAGCTGACGCTCTTCTGAGCCTCCGATCAGAAGATGATGTTGCCGCGGCGACGGGAGCCCCCCTGCCTTGACAACGTTTGCGGCGGACCCTATATTAGAACCAGGACAGACGAGAGATGGAAATCGAAATGAAGGTCAAGGGACTGGTCGTCGACCCGATTTCCAAGATGCCCATCGTCGTCCTCGAGGATCCGCATAACGAACAGATCCTCCCCATCTGGATCGGCGTCTTCGAAGCCAACGCCATCGCGCTGACGATCGAGAACGTGCCCACGCCGCGGCCGATGACCCACGACCTCCTCAAGAACTTTCTGGATAAGCTCAATATCGCCATCGAGAAGATCGTAGTCAACGACGTTCGGAACAACACCTTCTACGCCCTGATCCATTGCCGGTGCGACTCCCAGGCCCTGGTCATCGACTCCAGGCCGTCCGACGCCATCGCCCTGGCCCTCCGCATGAGTTCGCCCATCTTCGTCGAGGACGACGTCGTGCGCAAGGCCCAGGGGCTGAAGTTCGAAGACAACCTTGAGGGCTCCGAAAAGCTCAGGAAATGGCTGGAGGGGCTGTCGCCCGAGGATTTCGGCAAGTACAAGATGTGATCAGGTTCTCAGCCTGAGAAACAGGATCGTCCCCGCAAGCCCGAACACCACATCGGCCCCCCAGGCCGCCAGGAAAGGCGTAAGCACGCCCGTGTAGCCGAGGCTCCGGAAGACGCTGAGCGTCCCCCAGTAGGCCATGGCGATCGCTATGCTCAGGCCGGCCCCGGACAGGGTCCCCTTGCGCCCCATCGTAAAAGCGAAGGGCACGGCCAGGATGGTCATGATCAGGCTGACGAGCGGGAAAGCGGCGCGGCCTCCCAGGTCGACCCGCAGGCGCGTCGCCTCGAAGCCCATCCCTCTGACCTCCGAGGCGTAAGCCTTGAGCTCGCCGTAGGTCATCTGGGCGGGTTCCCGCGATTCCCTGAGAAAATAGCCGCGGCCGTCGGTCATCGGAAGGCTCCAGCCTTCCGCAAAAGCCCCCGGCGGCTCCTCCCCTCCGGCAAGTGAACGACTCCATCCTCTCGTGATACGGAAACGTTCCTCTTCGAGAACCGCCTTGTCCGCGTAGACCCGGCGGGTCAGGGTCCAGCGCCGGGGGTCGAAGTCGAAAACCTGGAGGTGGCCGAAAGTGGACGATCGGGCGTCGAAGTAATCGTAGTGATAGATCCGGTCTTTCGCCGCCCCGAGAAGCCAATGGCGGTTGAGATAGCTGTAGCTGCGCGGCGGGAGGTCCTCGATCCGGGCCCAGAAGCGCTCCGCCTTCACGTTGGCCGACGGCGAGACCCGCTCCTGGATGAGAAACGCCGCTCCGCTGGCGGCCGCCCCCAGCAGCAGCACGGGAACGACCAGCCGATAGAGGCTGATGCCGGAGGCCTTGGCGGCCGTGACCTCATTGGCCTTGGCCATCAGGCCGAGGGAAAGCAGCGCCGCCATCAGGGCCGCCACGGGGAGGACGCTGGAGACGAATTCGGGGACCTTGAACCAGATGTAGTTCAAAAGCAGGCCGACCGGCTTGCCGTGAGCATGGACTTCGTCGAGGCGCTCGAAAAAAGTGACAATGACGGAGGCGGCCATCAGCCCGCCGAACACGAGGCCCATGACGGTCAGATACTTGCCGGCCACGTAGCGGTCCAGGCTGCTGGGAAACCTGAGAAAAGGCAGAGACCGCCTGCGGAGCCTGCGACGGACCGGGACGGCCGGAGCGAGGCGCGGCCCGTGACGGAGAGGCGCCGGCCGGGTCCGGGCACCGCTGCGGGAGGCGAGAAAGAGCCCCAGGCCTGCGCAGGCCAGCACCAGGTCGGGACCCCACATGCCCAGCCAGGGGCTCAGCCTGCCGTCCATGGCCAGTTTTTCGCCCGCCGTGATCATGACGTAATAAAGGAGGATGATGCCCAGGCTGAGCGAGAACCCGGTCGTCCGCCCTCCGCGGCCCGTCATGAGGCCCAGGGGGAAGCCGGTCAGGACAAAGAGGAAACAGACGAACGGGAGGGCGAATTTCTTGTGGATTTCGATCCAGTGCGCCCGGTAGTCCCTCAGGGTACGGCCCGAGCCGCCGGCCTTGGCGGCCGCCCCGACCCCCGTCCCGGCCGGGCCGCCTTCGGAGAGGCCGGCCGCAAGCGGCTTGACGTCCCTGATGAGCTCCCCGATCTCCTTCTCCCTCACCCGCTTTTCGCTCATCAGGGACGGAAAGAGGTTGGCGACATCGACTTCCTCCTCCAGGCGGTCGAAGACGGTTACCGCATAGGTCCCCGGCCGCTCGAGTGGTCCGGAGTGGACGGAGCCGTCGAGCAGTTCCAGGGTAGCCCTCTTTTGTTCCGGGTAGAAGTGCAGCCTCCCCTTCTGGGCCATGATCAAGCGCGGCCCCTCCGATTTTCCGGCCAGGTAGGCGAAGATGTTGTCCCAGGAATTGTCCCGATTGATGTTCCGGATGAAGAGGACGGTCCCGGGAATCGACTGGTTGAACTCGAGCGGGGCGATCCGCAGCTGGACCCTGGCCAGTACCGAATTCGTCATCGTCTTGACCCAGAGGAAATTGGCCCGCGGCGCGGCCACCATGGCCAGGCCCGAAGTGGCCAGCCAGCCGGCCAAGGCAAAGAGCAGGAAAGGTCTGAGGAACCGGCCCCGCCCGATGCCGAGCGTCTGGAAGGCGATCGCCTCGGAATCGGTCGAGAGGCGGGCCAGCGCCCCCAGGGTCCCGGCCAGGACGGCCATCGGGACGCCGAAGGCCAGGATCGAGGGCACGAGCAGGGCCAGGAGCTTCAGCGCCAGGCCCGGCGGAATGCCCTTGTCGATAAAGAGCGTGGCCAGGTTCAGGATTTCGTTCATGAGGAGGACGAAGACGGTCAGAAGAAGCCCGATGCCGAACGCCGGGAGGATCTCCCTGAGAACGTACCTGTCGAAACTCTTCAGCATGGGTTGCGATGCCCCGCGGGGGACCATCCTATTCTTTCAGCAAGAAAGAGGATCGTCAAGATGGGAGGAGGGTCCGGCCCGGGTGTCGTCACGAGCCGCCTCGGCGTGGTGATCTCGTCTTCAAGGCCGTGGCGACGAGCCTTGCGACGCGGCCAGCTCGCCTTCCGGCCACAGGTTCTTGCCGGATGGGGTTGCATCGTCGGCAGGCCGGACATGCCGCCTCTCCTCTCAAGGCCCGGACAATCGGCCGGGCATAAAAAAAGCCCCGGGCGCGGACACGCCCGGGGCTTGACCGATCGTCGCTCTAGGCGATCAATACATGTCGCCGGGAGGGGTCGGGTACTTCGGGTGCTTCTCTTCCTCGGGAAGCTCGGAGATGAGTCCCTCGGTCGTCAGCATGAGCCCGGCGATCGACGAGGCGTTTTGGAGGGCGATCCGAACGACCTTGGTCGGGTCGAGGATGCCCGCCTTGACCATGTCCTCGTACTTTTCGTTCAGGGCGTTGAAACCCTGGTCCTGCTTCATTTCCTTGACCTTCTCGACGACGACGGAGCCTTCGAACCCGGCGTTGGCCGCGATCTGGCGGAGAGGCTCCTCCAGGGCGCGCCTGATGATATTGACGCCGATCTGCATGTCGCCCTCGAGTTTCAGTTTTTCCAGGGCCTTCTGGGCGCGGAGCAGCGCGACGCCGCCGCCGGGAACGATTCCCTCCTCGACGGCCGCCTTGGTGGCGTGCATGGCGTCCTCGACCCGGGCCTTCTTCTCCTTGAGCTCGGTCTCGGTGGCCGCGCCGACCTTGATCAGGGCGACACCGCCGACCATCTTGGCCAGCCGTTCCTGGAGCTTTTCCCGGTCGTAGTCGGACGTCGTCTCTTCGATCTGGGTGCGGATCTGCTTGATCCGGGCCTGGACGTCCGAGGACTTGCCCTGGCCCTCGACGATCGTCGTGTTGTCCTTGTCAATGACGATCTTCTTGGCCTCGCCGAGCCAGTCGACGCCGACGTTCTCGAGCTTGACGCCGATGTCCTCGGTAATGACCCGGCCGCCCGTCAGGACCGCGATGTCCTCGAGCATGGCCTTGCGGCGGTCACCGAAGCCGGGGGCCTTGACGGCGCAACACTGGAAGGTGCCCTTGAGCTTGTTGACGACCAGGGTCGCCAGCGCCTCTCCCTCGACCTCCTCGGCCACGACCACGAGGGGCCGTCCCATCTTGGCCACGTTCTCGAGCAGGGGCAGGAGTTCCCTCAGGTTGCTGATCTTCTTCTCATGCAGAAGGACCAGCGGGCCTTCCAGGACGCACTCCATCCGCTCGGGGTCGGTCACGAAATAGGGCGAAAGATAACCGCGGTCGAACTGCATGCCCTCGACCGTGTCCATGGTTGTCTCCAGACCTTTGGCCTCCTCGACGGTGATGACGCCGTCCTTGCCGACCTTGTCCATGGCTTCGGCGATGATCTTGCCGATGGATTCGTCGTTGTTGGCCGAGATGGAGCCGACCTGGGCGATCATCTCGCCGCTGACCTCGCGGCTCAGGGTCTTGATCTCGTCGACGGCTGTCTCGACGGCCTTTTCGATGCCTTTCTTGATGAGGGTCGGGTTCGAGCCGGCCGTCACGTGCCGCAGACCTTCGCCGTAGATGATCTGGGCCAGGACGGTCGCGGTGGTGGTGCCGTCGCCGGCGACGTCGGAGGTCTTGGACGCGACCTCCTTGACCAGCTGCGCGCCCATGTTCTCCCACGACTCCTTGAGTTCGACTTCCTTGGCCACGGTGACGCCGTCCTTGGTGCTCGTGGGCGAGCCGAACTTCTTGTCGAGGACGATGTTCTTGCCGCGGGGGCCGAGGGTGGCCTTGACGACATTGCTCAGGATGTTGACGCCCTTGAGAAGGGCCTGTCTCGCTTCGTCTCCGGATAGGATCTGTTTTGCCATAACGCCTCCTTACTTCTCCAGTACCGCCAGGACCTCTTCTTCGCGGATGATCACGTGCTCGACGTTGTCGATCGTGACTTCCGTGCCGCTGTACTTGCCGATGAGGACCCTGTCGCCCTTCTTGACGGTCAGCGGGATGGTCTTGCCATCGTCGTTGACGCGTCCCTTGCCGACCTCGATGACCTCAGCCTCCTGAGGCTTCTCTTTGGCCGTGTCGGGGATGATGATTCCCCCTCTCTTGACCTCTTGTTCCTCAAGTCTCTTGAGGAGCACTCTGTCATGCAACGGAAAAACCTTCATGTGAACCTCCTATTGATTTTTTTTAGCAATCAGGAAAACAGAGTGCTAATAATATACAAAAACCGAAAAATTTGTCAAGGGGGAAATCAAAAAATGTTAGCAGTCCATGGCCCAGAGTGCTAACCGCGCCTCTTCGGCTTCAATGTTTTGGTCCGGTTATGGAGGGTATTCCGGTGGATTCCGAGGGCCTTGGCCATTTTGGTCCTGTTCCCCTCGTATTTCTTTGAGGTCTGATCGAAAAAGATCCGTTCGAACTCGTTGCGGGCGTCCTTGAGACTGAGTTCCTTTTCCACCATCTCCTTGACGATGGACTCCAGTTTCTGGTGGAGATTCATTTCGCTAAATTTTCTCTCCATATCTCCCTCCCCGCTTACGGATCTCCTCGTACGACGAGTCGAACCTGGACTTCAAGTCCTGGGGAATCATATTGACCACCGCCCGGGTGACCCCGAGACAGAAAGGCGCCAGCACGGATGTCCGCAGGGCCGGCCGGCCGATCTCGAAGGCCGTCATCGCGAACACCAGGATACCGCAGATCAAAACCGCCTTGACAAGGCCGAAGGCGCCTCCGAAGGCCCGGTTGATGAAAGCCAGCGGGCCGATCATGGCCTTGGTGATCAACCAGGCGAGGACCGACCCCGCCACGAGGACCACGACGAAAATCAGCAGGAAGCCCAGGAAGCGGCTGACCAGCGCGTTATGGACGAAAGCCGCGAAGACCGCGGCCATCGTCTCATAGTACAGGGCCGCCAGGATCAGACCCGCGATGACCGCCGCCAGGCCGATGGCCTGCTTGACGAGCCCTTTGACTATGCCCAGGACAATCGCAACGACGATGATCGCCAGAATCAGGAAATCCAGCCAGTTCATGATCGCCGCTCCTTTCGCTCTCTCAACCGCTCCACCATCCAGTAGCGACCCTCCCGGAGGGCGCCGAACTCCACGTGGGGCTTGATCCGGCCGTGGAAGTCGGACCCCGCGGTCGGGACGAGGCCGAAGTCGCCGGCCAGGGCCTCGTAGAACTCGACCTGTTCCGGCGTATGGTAAGAAGTGTAAACCTCGAGTCCGTCCAGGCCGCGCTTCTTGAGCGCCCTGACGTCGGCCCGGGTGGCCTTCATGAAATGGGCGCCGGGATGGGCCAGGACGGCGACGCCCTGGGTCCCTACGGCCATATCCAGCACCGCGGACAGGCCGATGAACGCCTTCGGGACAAAGGCCGCCTTGCCCTCCGCAAAAAATTCCCTGTAAAACATGTACGGGGCGGCGGCCCGGTTCTCCTCGCGATAATAGTGCTCCAGTCCGGGGTTGGACCGGTTTGCCGGGCTCTCGAGAACGATCTGGGCGATCTTCACCCCGAGCGGCGGCAGGTCCTGGGTTTTCTCGCGCACTTCTTCCCAGCTGACGGCGAGGCCCAGACGCCGCAGCTTTTCGACGCGCTCGCGGGCCTCGTCCAGGCGGCGCCTGGTCTGGCCGGCCACGATGTCCCGGACCGCCGAGCCGGACCAGTCGACGAAGAAGAGCAGGACATGGAACTCGCGTTCCGCGAACAGGGTCGTGACCTCGAGTCCCGGAACGACCTCGACGCCGGCGACCGAGCCGGCCTCGAGAGACTCGGGGTAGGCGGCTACGGTGTCGTGGTCAACGATGGATATGGCCCGCAGGCCCTTCTCGGCGGCGAAGCCCACGAGTGCCTCGGGCGGGAAATCACCGTCGCTGCTCTTGTTCGAATGAACGTGGAGATCGACCAGGTCGCTCATACAATATCATCACGCCCCGTCAGGAGCCGGTATATTTCGAGGTACTTTCCGGAGGTCTTGGCGATGATATCGTCGGGAAGAAGGGGCGGCGGGGAGTTTTTGTCCCATCCGGTCGTCCCCAGGTAGTCGCGCACGAACTGCTTGTCCAGGCTGGGCTGCGACTTTCCCGGTTCGTAAGTCCCCTTGGGCCAGAAGCGGGAGGAGTCGGGAGTGAGAATCTCGTCGATCAGGACGAGTTCGTCTCCGTCCAGGCCGAACTCGAATTTCGTGTCGGCGACGATGATCCCCTTGGAGACGGCGAATAGCGAGCCCTTCTTGTACAACTCGAGGCTCACTTTTCGGACCTTGGCGGCCAGGTCCGGCCCTATGAGCCGCTGGACGTCCTTGAAGGTGATGTTCTCGTCGTGGCCCTGCTCGGCCTTGGTCGACGGCGTGAAGATCGGTTCCTCGAGCCTGTCGGATTCCTTCAGCCCCTTGGGGATCTTGATGCCGCAGATCTTGCCCGCGGACTGGTATTGCTTCCAGCCAGAGCCGGACAGGTAGCCGCGGACGACGCATTCGATCGGGATGACGCGGGTTTTGCGGACCAGCATCGCGCGCTTGTCGAGGATGTCCCGGAAGGAATGGAGAGCGGGAGGAAAATCGTCCACTTCCGTGGCGACCAAGTGGTTGGGACAGGTCAGAGCCGTGAAGTCGAACCAGAACTTCGACAGCTGGGTCAAGACCTTGCCCTTGTACGGGATCAGCGACGGGAGCACCCAATCGAACGCCGAAATCCTATCGGTGGCCACGATCAGGAGTTTTTCCTCGAGTTCAAAAACATTGCGAACCTTGCCTTTCTTGAAGAGCCGGACTCCGGGCAGTTCGATTTCGCCTAAGGTTCGTTCCATGGCTTTCTCCTCCGGTGCGTCAGCGACCCAGCCAAGGATAAATGAATCGCTTTTAAAAAGCAAATAACGGACAACGGGCGGCCAAGGGGAAAAATGGGGGCCTAAGGTGCGCCCCGCGCCCGGAGCGGGGCTGAGCGCCAGGAGCCCATTTCCTGATGGGCGAGAGGGCAACCCCATCTACCGGACCGAGAAAAAGAGTATTGTGTCCCCAATTTTCACTGCGGCAGGGTCGAGCCCGGGGACTTCGCTCCGGCCCTCCGGATGCCGATGAAATTGAACATCCGGCGCTTCTCGTCCTTGTCCCGGCGGTGGGAGAGGAGCCCGGGCGCGCAATGCGTGCAGGCCCCCGCGGAAACGATGTTGTCCCTCCCAATCCCCAGGGAGTCGAGGAGCTTGACGTTCGCCGCCCGGAGGTCGAGAAAGGCGCGGCCGCCCCTCTCGTAAAAGACGTCGTCCGGAAATCCCGCATCGTGGAAAGCGGCCCTGACTTCGGGACCCACCGCGTAGCAGCACGGGCCGATGCACGGACCGAAGGCCGCCACCAACGCACGCGGGTCCGTCCCGTAGGCAACTTCCATGGCGGCGACGGCCTTGTCCAGCATCCGGCCTTGTGTGCCCCGCCAGCCGCAGTGGACCGCGGCCACGGCCCGGTTCGCCCCGTCGACGAGGAGCACGGGCAGGCAGTCGGCGGTCCTGACCACGAGAAGAAGCCCCGGAACGTCGGTCATGAGGGCATCCCCTTCGAGCCGGACGGACGGGGCGGCCTCGAGCCGATGGAGAGTGTCCGAGTGGAGCTGGCGCATGATGACCGGCATGAAGCCTTCGAGCCTCTCCTCCCGGTCGAGATCGGCTTCCTCCCAGGCGCCGGTCCCGAATCCGTGGACGAGCCAGGGGATCCGCTCCAACTGCGGAAGCGTCAGGAAATCCGGACTCGGCTTGACCATGTATCCATTTTTACCACACAACCCGCATCCAAGAAAGCCGGAGAAGGGGCGACGAATTTGAGGGCGCCGGGGCCGATATGCTCGAGAAGACGGGTTTGCCGTGTCCGCTGTCAAGAAACCGGCTCCTCGCAAGGACCCGAAGCGGGCGGTTCACGTGTCAGTTGCCGCGTCAGGGAGCTCGCGATGACGAGGACAATTACGCCCTGTTGCCGCTTCCCGCCGTCGTCCCGCTTGCCGGGGCCCGGCGGAACGAAGTATCATAGGGCGGTAATGCGGATGACACAAAAGCGGAGAAAGACTCTCATGCCCCTGACGATAAGCCTTCTGACCTTCGGCGGGCTCGCCCTCGGTCTGGCGGCGGCCCGATCCGCCGCGGAACGCCCCCGGGTCCGGGAATTCGGCCTGCGGATCGGGGTATTGGAGCCGGGACCCCTCAACGCCATCACGGATGTCCCGGGCGTCAAGGTCGGGCAGGTGACGCTCGTCGAGGGGACCGACATCCGCACCGGCGTCACGGCGATCCTCCCTCACGACGGCAACGTCTTCCAGGACAAGGTCCCGGGGGCGGTGTCCGTCGCCAACGGATTCGGCAAGCTCACGGGAACGACCCAGGTGGAGGAGCTGGGCACCATCGAAACGCCGATCATCCTGACCAACACTCTGAGTGTCCCGACCGCGGCCGACGCCCTCATCGACTACACGCTCGGGCTCCCGGGGAATGAAGGCGTCCAATCGGTCAACCCGGTCGTGGGCGAAACCAACGACGGCTGGCTCAACGACATCCGCGGCCGCCATGTCACGAAATCCCACGTTCTTGAGGCCATCCGGAAAGCCTCCCCGGGCCCCGTGGCCGAAGGCGCGGTGGGGGCGGGAGCGGGAACGATGTGCTTCCAGTTCAAGGGAGGCATCGGCACGGCTTCGCGGAGGCTGGCCCCCGACAGGGGCGGATATACGGTGGGCGTCCTCGTCCAGACGAATTTCGGCGGCGTGCTGACGATCAACGGCGTCAACGTTTCGGAGGCCGTCTCGGGCCGGGCCCGCGGCGCGGCGAGCGCCTGGGCCGCCGGTGATCCCCCGGGCCGGCGGGCGGACGGGTCGTGCATGATCGTCGTGGCGACCGACGCTCCGCTCGACAGCCGGAATCTTCGGCGGCTGGCCGCCCGGGCTCTTCTCGGGATCGCCCGGACGGGAGGCTACGACTCCAACGCCAGCGGCGATTACGCCATCGCCTTCTCGACCGACCCCGGGCTCCGGGTCTCCGACCGCTCTCAATCCCCGCTCCGCGCGGTTTCCCTCCTGAGGGACGAACGGGTCTCCCGCCTATTTCAGGCTGCGGCCGAAGCCGCCGAGGAGGCCATCCTGGACTCCCTCTTCAAGGCCGAGACGACTACCGGGAAGGACGGCCGCAAGGCCGAGGCCCTGCCGCTCGACAAGCTCCGGGACGCCCTCGACGCCCGAGACAAAGGGCGTGGCTGACATGCGGGGGCGCGACGCCGCGGGGGACAAGCGGAGCCGGCTTGTTCGTTCCCGGCCGTCAGGGCGGCCGGCCATCGGCATCCTCGGCGGCATGGGCCCCGAGGCCACGGGGTATTTCTTCGACCTGATTATCAAGAACACGGTCGCCGCGAAAGACCAGGACCACCTCCCCGTCCTCGTCTGGAGCGGCCCCGGCGTCCCGCCCCGGACGGACGCCATCCTCGGGACCGGCCCGAGTCCGCTTCCGGCCCTGCTGGCTGGCGTCTCCAGGCTCGAGCGGGCCGGGGCCGGCCTCATCGCCATGCCGTGCATAACGGCCCATTTCTGGGCCCGCGAGGTTGCCGCCGCGGCGCGGGTCCCGTTCATCGACCTCGTCCGGGAAACGGCCGGGCACGCGAGGAAAGCCTTCCCTCGTCTCCGAACGGCGGGACTTCTGGCCAGCACGGGAACCGTGCGGTCCGGTCTCTTCCAGGCGGCCTTCGAGAGAAAGGGCATCTCCCTCCTCGCTCCCGAGCCCCGGGAACAGGAAGCCGTCATGGAGGCGATCTTCGGCCCCCGGGGCATCAAAGCCGGGTTCACGGCCGGGCCGGCCCGGTCCGCGGTCCTGCGCATCGCCCGGCGCCTCATCGACCGGGGCGCTCAGGCGGTGGTGGCCGGATGCACGGAAATTCCGCTCGTCCTCCGGGCCGCGGACCTCCCGGTCCCGCTTCTCGAGCCGATGCTCATCGGGGCCCGGGCCTGCATCCGGCGCGCCGGCGGCAGGCTCCGGCCACCCGCCCAGGGCTCCGGACCGGCCCGCCGCGGCTGACCGGCTTTGCCGAGGGGCTTGACGCAAAGGCGGCGCGACGGGGGGCCGTCTTGACATTCGCAGGCCGTTCCGGTATAAGATTCAGGGATTTTTCCCAAGACGAGGAGGTGAACGTTCTTGGCTTTTGTCATCCTTGAAGAAGGTGAGAATTTAGAATCTGCGCTGCGCCGGTTCAAGCGTCGCGTCCAGCAGGAAGCGATCATCAAAGAGATCAAGAAGCACTCGGTCTACTTCAAGCCCGGAGAGAAGCGTCGGATGAAAGAAGCCCAGGCGCGGAAGCGGATGAGACGCCGCATCAAGCGGGAACGCGACATCGAGTACTGAGGACTTTCTCCTCCGCGACGGAACGGACGTTTCCGTCAACGCGCTCGGCGCGAAAGACCATCGCGACCGAGCCGGGCTCGGAATGACTGTAAGGGAGCCCCGCCACGCCGAAACCCGACTGGCTCAAGGTCCGGCTTCCGTCCCACGGCCGCTTTTTTCAGGTTTCTGAGATCGTCAAGTCCGGGCGCCTGCACACCATCTGCGAGAGCGCCCGGTGCCCGAACATCGGCCACTGCTGGGAACGGAGGACGGCCACGTTTCTGATCCTGGGGGACACGTGTACCCGGAACTGCGGCTTCTGCGCGGTGGCCAAGGGCACGCCGCTCCCCCCGGATCCCGGAGAACCGTCCCGGTTGGCCGGGGCGGTCGCCGCCCTGGGCCTGGCTTACGCTGTCATCACGTCGGTGACACGCGACGACCTGGCCGACGGAGGCGCGGCGCATTTCGCGGCCGTGATCGCGGCCGTCAGAGCCGCCACCCCCGGCATCCGGGTCGAGGCCCTCATCCCGGATTTTCAGGGCAGCCGGGAGGCCCTGAGGGCCGTGCTCGAGGCCGGCCCTGATATCCTCAATCACAACTTGGAAACGACGGAATCCATGTATCCGTCGATCCGGCGCCCGCCGGAAAACTACCGCCGGTCCCTGGCCGTCCTCGAAGCGGCCCGGGCCGGAGGCGCCCGGACGAAATCGGGCCTCATGATCGGGCTCGGCGAAACCAGGGAGGAGATTCTCCGGACGCTCGCGGACCTGAGGCATTCCGGATGCGACCTCCTGACCCTGGGCCAGTACCTCCAGCCGAGTCCGGCTCATGCGCCGGTCGCGAAATACTACAATCCGGCCGAGTTCGAAGCGCTGCACACCGACGCCCTGGCCATGGGATTCGCCGAGGCGGCCGCCGGGCCCCTGGTCCGGAGCTCCTACGAGGCCGAACGGCTGTACGCTTCCGTTCGTGAAAGGGAACACACCTCATGCGGCACCTGATTTTCACGGACATCCACGGCAATCTGGAGGCCTTTTTGGCCGTGCTCAAGTTCATCCAGAAGAAGCGGATCGACGATTATATTTTCCTGGGCGACCTCGTCGGCTACGGAGCTTCCCCCAACGAAGTCATCCAGAGGATCCTGACCCTCAAGCCCCTGTCCATCATCAGGGGCAACCACGACAAGGCCGTCTGTGGCCTGGATTCCGTCCAGACCTTCAACCCGATCGCGGCCTCGGCCATCCACTGGACCAAGAAAACCATCACCAGGAAAAACCTGGAGTTCCTGGCCGGGTTGAAGCAGAGCCCGGAAATCGTCTACGAAACGATCACCATCTGCCACGGCGCCCCTTTCGACGAGGACTACTACATCTTCGGGGAGTTCGATGCCGCCGAGGCCTTTTCCTACATCCAGACGCCGCTCTGCTTTTTCGGGCACACCCATTTCCCGTTCGTCTATGCCGAGAAGGACGGGAACGTCGAGGGCACTTTCCTCGAGGGGAACGCGAACGAGATCAAGCTCGAGAGGGGCGTCCGCTATCTCATCAACCCCGGTTCGGTCGGGCAGCCGCGGGACCGGAATCCCCGGGCGGCCTTCGCCGTCTACGACTCCGAGGCCCGGATCATCAAGTTCTACCGGGTCGATTATGATATCGAGGAAGCCAAGAGAAAGATCCTCGACGAGAAACTGCCTCCCGCGCTGGCCGAGCGGCTGAGCCTGGGCATCTGAGGCCTCGCCTCAGGTCCCGCCGTTTGGGTGGCCGGACCCCACCGACGGATTGGCATAGCAGTACACGCAGCCGTGGGGGCAGGCCTGCGTGTAACTCCCGATCTCGACGGACTCCGTGCACAGGCATCCCGCGCGCTGCGTCCGGTCCTTCCGCACCGACACGAACTCGCCTCGCGGGTGCAGCGCCTGGAGCAGCAGTCCATCGACGCAGGAGGACGGCCGAGGGCCGCCGCGACCTCCCGTCAGAAACGGCTGGCTGCAGGCGCAGAGGTCCAGCCCGGCCCGCCGTGCCTTGGCCGTCAGCGAGGCCGCCAGGGCCTGTTTTTCTTCGTCCGGGGGGTCCACGTAGCGGAAACCCCGTGCCGCTGCCCGCCGCACGGCCTTTCTATACCATTGGGCGAAGCTCATCCGGATCGTGGGTATGCCGGAAGCCGCGGCGGCTGCGGCCAGCCGGTCGAAGAAGCCGAGGTTGGAACGGAGGGCGGACCGTTCCCGCCAGAAAACCAGCGGGTCGAACCTGAGCGAAACCCGCTCCGGCCGGCCGGCGAATCGCACCAGCGCCGGGATCTGGGACAGGGCCGCTTCCGGCTCCGGGCTGCCGGGCTCGACAGGGGTCCCGCCCAAGCCCGTGATCGTGAAATGACAGTAGACCTGATCGTAGGCGTGGAGAAGACGGCCCAATCCGGCCGCGTCCTTCAACAGGTTGTCATAGTTCTTGGACCAGAGGACGATCGTGTGCACCGACCCCGGTGCGAGGTCGACGTCCCGGGCGCGCCCTGAGGGCCCGACGACCCGCGCCGTTCCGGCCTCCAAGGCTGCGGCCAGCCATTCGGGAAAGGAGGCCACAAGGTCGGTGCGCCGGGAGGCGCTGATCACGTTCCTCACGTTTCTTGACAGCCTCGACTCCGCACTCTACTATTCTAATCTAGCCGATGAACGAGAAACACGCAATGACCGGGGAGCCGGCCCCCAAGCCGCCCGGACGGGCCTCCGTTCTCCGGGCCGACAAACTGGTCAAAACCTACGGCGGCCGGAGGGTCGTCGACGGGATCTCGCTGGAAATCACGACCGGCGAGATCGTCGCTCTCCTCGGCCGCAACGGGGCCGGCAAGACGACCACGTTCCGGATGATCGCGGGGCTTGTGAGGCCGGACCGCGGCCGGCTGTTCCTCGATGAAACCGACATCTCGCGGTGGCCGACGGCACGCCGCGCGGGCTTGGGCATCACCTATCTTCCCCAGGAAGGCTCCGTTTTCCTCAGGACCTCGGTGGCCGGCAACCTCCTGATAATCCTGGAGATGTCCCCGCTAAAGAAGGCGCAGCGCCGGGAGGCGTGCCGCAGGATTCTCGACGACCTCAGGCTGGGCTCGCTGGCCCGCAACCCCGCCCACGCCCTGTCGGGAGGGGAAAGACGCCGGCTGGAGATCGCCAGGGCCCTGGTCCTCGAGCCCAGGTTTCTCCTCCTGGACGAACCTTTTACCGGGGTCGACCCGTTGACGATCCAGGACCTGCAGAAGATTTTCACGGGGCTCGCCGCCAAGCGAATCGGTCTGGTCATCTCCGATCACAATGTCCGCGACACGCTGTCGATCGCCTCGCGGGGCGTCGTCATCGACGACGGAGAGGTCCTGGCTGTGGGGACTCCCGGGGAGCTGGCCTCGGACGAAACGGTCCGGCTCAGATTTCTCGGGGAAAGACGGTTGCCTCTCGGGCCGGAACGGGCTTAGTCGGGCTCCCTGAAGAAGCGGTCTCCGAGCGTTTCGCCGAGGAAAAATTTGAACAGGAAAAAATACAGACCGCCGAAAACCGCATAAAGCAGGAACGCCGCCCCGGAGGCCGCGGACACCAGGTCAATGAGCGGCGCCCTCAGCGACCGGGATGCCAGCCAGAGAGCCACGAGCCAGACGAAGCCTATGAAGAGGATGTCGAACAGCCTGGCCTTGAGAAAGGGCATGAGCCTGAAGGGCCGCCGGAGCGGCACCTCCTCCGCCTCGGCCGCAGCCCGCACGCCTTCGATACGGGCGGCGCCTTCCGGAGCCGGTTCCGGCCGGGCCACGGGTTCCGCCGCCGGAGCGCCGGCCGCGGCAGGCGCGGGCTCGCCGCCGGCGGGATAGGCCGCCGCCCGGGCGTCGAATTCCAGCTCAGCCTCGTCCCCGGCCTCCCCCTCGGGGGCTTCTTCCTCTTCCTCCGTTCGCGCGCTTTGAAAAGGAAGCTCGGACTGGGTCAGCCGCTCCGGATAGCCGAGTCCCGAATCGGACGGCCTTCGCCTCGGGAAGATCTCGTGTTCCCGGTCACCGGAGTCCTCTCCCGACTCCATCCGGTCAGGCCGCAGCTCGTCAGTTTCGGCGTCCTCGTCCGGCTCGCCGTCCCGGGCCGAAACAAACGCGGAATCGTCCTGCAGATGGCCGTTGTCACCCGCCGTTGCAGGCCTCCCGCGCAGGCTGTCGGCCCAGGGGGGCAGGGTTCCGGTCTTTTTTTCGGGAGGGGGCGGCGGGACTGGAGGCCCGGCCTCGGCCTCCTTTTCGGCCATGTCGTCGATGATCCCGTCGAGCCTGGCCCCGCTCAGATCGACGGTGTTGCCGATACCCTCGAGCTCATGAGTATCGAAGGTCAGGGGCTCGGCCTCCTCTTCGAGCGGAGCGGAACCTTCGTCTCCCTCCGGCTCGGTTTCGGACTGTGACGGAGCTTCGTCCGATATCGGCCAGGCCGCGGACGGCGGCTGACCCTCATCCGATATCAGCTCGGCGGCGGCGGACTCCTCACCAACCTGGATCCCGGCAGCCGGGGTTTCAGCAAAGACCGCGGGTTCAGCCGGGCCCGCGGTTTCCGCGTCCGGCGCAGACAGGTCCGGGACCTCGTCTGGCTCGGTTCCCGCGACACCCGGAGGCTCGAAGTCGGCCTCGAAAACTGCGGTCGTCCCCGTTCCCTCTTCGGGGGATTCCTCGGCCCTCGCCGATTCCGCGTCGGGCACAGACAGGTCACCTGCGTCAGCCGGCAGAGTTTCTTCCGCGGACAGAGCCTCAGGCTCAACCTCTTCTTCCAGCCAAGGCGGATGTTCGCCTTCCGTAGATACGATCTCGGACAGTGGCGGGGTTTCGTCAGCCGCCGGTTCGGCCTCGGCTTCGTCCGCCGGAGGCTCGGACCGGGCAATCTCCTCATCGATCGGAATCCCGGCCGACGGAGTCGCAGCGAAGGTCTGAGGCCCGGCCGGGGCCCGGAAATCCGCAGGCGGCTCAACCAGATCCGGGGCCAAGTCTGGCTCAATTTCCTCGACAGGTGGAGGCTCAGGCTCGGCTTCCGCGACGAATGATGTCGGGGGCACGTCCGCCGCAGTCTCCGGCTCGGACGACGTCGGGCTCTTATCGGCCGTCGGCTCCTCCTCGGTCGAGGCGGGGCCGGTTTCTCCCGTCGGCCCGGCGTCGGCCTCGAAAACAGCGGTCGTCCCCTTTTCCCCCTCGGCGGGTTCCGCGGCCGGCCCGGGTTCCGTCTCCGGTTCCGCTTCGCCTCCGAGGGAAGAGTGATGTTCGCCTTCCGTCGGCCGGTCCTCTGACGGCAGGGGCCCTTCGTCTGCCGCCGCCGCGGCTTCGGAAGGAATGTCTTCGCGTTCGCTCGCCTCGGCCCCGGACGGAGACGGACTTTCGTCCCGCGCCGGCTCCTCGACGAGGATCACTTCCTCGGTCTTCTCTTCCTCTTCGCCGGGGGCCCCGAACGGCGCCGCTCCGCCGAGCACGGCGTCAAATTCCGGCGTCCCGAGATCGTCTCCCAGAAGGGACTCAAGCTCCGAGGTGGGAGTCTGGGAGCCCTCTTCGCCGTCGGCCTCGCGGGGGGAATCCGGGTCCTCCGGCTCGTCGAGGGAATAGTCCTTTTCTTCGGTCTCGGCGTCTATGATCTTCTCGCCCGGAATCTCTTCTTCCAGGGATTCGTCGTCGGGGAAAAGAAGCTGAGTGCCGCAGTTGTTGCAGTACTTGTCGTTCTCATCGATGATGGCGTGGCAATATGGACAGCGGCTGATGGCCATTGATTCATTTATAGGAGGAAAACCCGCCGTTGTCAATCGGAGTTTTCGGGATCCGGCGGCTTGACGATGCCGGAGATTCCGGGCATACTGATTGAGAATAGGGCTGGGGTCCGGGTACAGCAAAAGGCCGCCTCGGCGCGGAAAAAGGGCTTCTCGTCCCCATACGTCTGGGTGTCGTGGTTTCCCCGGGAGGAGACCCGGGCTGAAGGAGATCAGCTATGGCTCAAGAGGGAAAACCGGAAGGAAACGGCCGGCGCCCTGCCGCCGGCCGGGGCGACGAAGAAGGCCGGCCGCCCCGCAAACCCTTCTACAGAAGGAAACGCGTCCTCATCCCGATCGGCGTGCTCGTCGTCGCGATCGCCGCAGGCGTCTGGTATTACCTGAGGGTCACCAGCGGTTACGTGTCCACCGACGACGCGTACCTGGACGCCGACAGAGTCGAGATCAGCGCCAAGGTCCTGGGCCGGATCGCGGACCTGACGGCGGACGAAGGGAGCCACGTTGCGGCCGGAGAGGTCCTGGCGCGGCTCGACGAGACCGACCTCAAGTCCCAGGTCGACCAGGCCCGGGCCGGTTTCGAACTGGCCAAAACCAGCCTGCCGCTGGCCAAGGTCGGGCTCGACCGCGCTTCGGACGACTTCGCCCGGGCCGAAGTCCAGTTCAAAGGGTCGGTCATCACCAAGGAGCAGTTCGTCCACGCCCGCCAGGCCCTGGAGGCCGCCCAGGCCGAGTACGGCGTGGCCCTGTCCAAAGTCGAGGTGGCCAAGGCCCAGCTGGGGGTCGTCCAAACCCAGCTCGCGAACATGACGTTGAGCGCGCCCTTCGACGGCATCGTGGCCAAACGCTGGCTCATCGTCGGCGATGTCGCGGCACCCGGCCAGCCGATCCTGACGATCTACCGCACCGACCTCGTCTGGGTGACGGCCAACCTGGAGGAGACGAAATTGGGCCGGGTCAAGCTCGGAGCGCCCGTCGAAGTCTCGATCGACACGTACGCCGGCCACGGCTTCAAGGGCACGGTGGGCCTCATCGGCCATTACACGGCCTCCCAGTTCTCGCTCATTCCTCCGAACAACGCCTCGGGCAATTTCACCAAGGTCACCCAGCGGGTGCCCCTGCGCGTTTATTTCGAGGGCTTGACGCCCGAGGTCCGCAAGGAATATCCCATGCGCCCGGGCATGTCCGCGGAGATCAAGATCCGGGTCGAGTAGGTCCATGTCCGCCGCTTCCCCCGAAGGTGCCCGGCCCGGGAGGGGCCCGAGGCTCTCCTCCCTGGACCCCGGGCACAAGTCCTACAGGTGGTGGGTCCTCCTCAGCGTCATGATCGGCACCTTCATGGCCGTCCTCGACGCGACCGTCGTCAATGTCGCCCTGGCCAAGATCATGGGCGTCTTCGGGGTCACGCTGGATGCCGTGGAATGGGTCATGACGGCCTACCTGCTGGTCTTCGGCATCATGCTGGCCTGCTCAGGCTGGGTGGCCGACCACCTAGGGCACAAGCGCACCTATGTCCTGGCCCTGTCACTCTTCACGGTCGGGTCTCTTTTCTGCTCGCTGTCCTGGAGCTTCGAGTCCCTCATCGTCTTCCGTGTCATCCAGGGCTCAGGCGCGGGCTTTCTTCTTCCCGTCGGGATGGCCATCATCACGCGGGAATACCCGCCGGAGCAGCGGGGCATGGCGCTGGGATTTTGGTCTGTCGCGGCGGCCGCTTCGGTGTCCCTGGGGCCGATGATCGGCGGCTACCTGGTGGACTATTTTTCCTGGCACACGATCTTCGACGTCAACGTGCCCATCGGCATCGTCGGGGTCACGGCCGCGGTCATCATCCAAAGGGAGTACAAGGCCGAGGAGACGCGGAAGTTCGATTTCGTCGGCTTCCTGTCCCTTATCCTCTTCCTGGGGGCGCTGCTCCTGGCCCTGGCCAACGGCAACGCGGCCTGGAACACGGGCGGCTGGACGTCCCGGTACATCCTGACGTGCTTCACGCTTTCGGTCGTCGGGTTGGTCGTCTTTCTCGTCACCGAGTTCACGGTCGAGCACCCCCTCATCAATCTCGCCCTCTTCAAGGATCTGAATTTCAGCATGGCCAACCTGGTCCTCTTCATCTTCGGGTTGGGCATGTTCGGCAGCGTCTTCCTGCTGCCGCTCTACCTGCAGAACTCGCTGGGTTACACCGCCTTCCAGGCCGGGCTGTTCTTCCTGCCGGTCGGCATCCTGCAGGGCGCCGTGGCGCCCGTAGCGGGCATCGTGGCCGACCGCCTCGCCCCCAAGGTCCCGGCCCTGATCGGCATCCTCCTGCTGACCTACAGCTTCTATCTCAACCGTGAACTCTCGCTCTTCTCGTCGCACGCCCAGATCGAGAACGCGCTCATCTTCCGCGGGCTCGGCCTGGGCCTGATCTTCGCCCCGCTGAGCGCGCTGGCCCTGGCCAACATCTCGAGAGCCCAGATGGCCCAGGCCTCGGGGATGTTCAACGTCATCCGCCAGGTCGGCGGAAGCTTCGGCGTGGCCATCTTCGGGACGCTGATGATCGGCCGGACGGCGCTTCACGTGACGAACTTCGGCACGGCCATCCAGCCCTACTCCCCCGCCTTGAACGCCGCGTTGATGCGCCTCCAGGGCTTCGCCCGGCACACGGCCGGCGGGACGGCGGCCGAGAGCGCCGCCCGGGCCAAGGCCCTTCTCTACAAGTCCGTCGGCACCCAGGCGGCCGTCGCCGCCGTTGACGATGCCTTCCTTGTCGCCGCCGGGATTACGGCCGTGTGCGCGGTTGTCCTGTTTTTAATGAAGTCGCCCAAGAAGAGGCGGGGGCGGGGTCCCGTCGCGCCGGGTCCGAGCCCTTCGAAAGGTGAAATGGGATGAGAAAACTCCTGTGTTGTCTGGGAATCGTCTTCGGCCTGTCGTGGGGCGCCCGGCTCTTCCCGCGGCAGAGCCCCGGTCGGGAGGCTCCGGTCGTGCTGACCTTGGAGGAGGCCGTCACGAGGGTGCTGGCCCGCAATCCGTCACTCAAGGAGGCTCAGGACACGATCGCCGTGTTCGAAGCCCAGGTGAGCCAGGCCCGTTCCCGGCTCCTGCCGGGTGTCCGCGGCGACCTGTCGTACTCGCGCATCTCCCCCCTCCAGGAAATCACCATCCCCGGCTTCGGGACCTTCCAGCTCTACCCGGCCGACAATTACGATGTCAGCGCCGGGGTGAGACAGCTCGTCTACGATTTCGACCGGACCCGGAAATCCGTCGAGCTGGCGCAATCGCGCGTGACCGGCGCGGCCGATCAGTGGACGATCCTACGCCGGAACCTCCAATTCGAGACGGCCCGGCTCTTCTATTCGGTTCTGTTCCTTCAGGACAACATTCGCGTCCAGCGCGAGAACCTCGAGGTCCTCGACGATCATCTGGCCGTGGCCCGGAAGAAGCTCGAGGCGGGGACCGCCACCGAGCTCGAAGTCCTCAACACCCAGGTCCGCATCGTCGCGGCCCGAGACCAGGTCATCGACCTGGAAAACGCGCTCGAGACACGGGTGGTCGTGCTGCGCCGGCTGCTCGGCTTTTCCGAACAGGCGCCGCTCGTCTTCCAGGGGGAATTCGCCTACCAGCCCCCGGCGCTCGAGGCCGAGGCGCTCGTCCGGGAGGCTTGGGAGAAGCGCCCGGAGAACGAGGCCGTCCGCAACCAGATGCGGACGGCGGAAATCCAGGCCCGGCTGGCCCGTCTTTTCGACCGGCCTTCTCTGAGCCTGAACCTCATGGCCGGGTTCAAGAACGGGTTCATCCCCAACCTCAACACCTGGAAGTTCAACTATGTCGCCGCCGTCCAGGCCGACGTCCCAATTTTTGACGGCAATCTGGGCCGGGCCAAGCAAGCCGAGGCCGAGGCCAACGTTAAGACAATCCAGGACAGGACCAAGGACGTCGCCGATATGATCAGAGCCGAAGTTCTGCAGGCCCTGGCCGATGTCAAGGCCAGCCGCGAGAAGCTCGAAACGGTCGACGTCAATGTCCAGCGGGCCGGCAAGGCTCTCGACTACGCCAAGGCCAGTTACGAAGCCGGAACGGTGACCAACCTCGACCTCCTCGACACCGAGGAGGCCCGGGCCCAGGCGGAGCTCGTCAGAATCCGGGCCCGCTACCGGCTCGTCCTGAGCGGGCTGGCCCTCGCCAGGGCGGTCGGGAACACGATCACGGACTGAACCCCGGCGCCCCTCTTGCCGGGAGGTCGGGCGCTTGGCCGAAATTATCACCCGTGAGAAGAAAGGGCGGAACCGGTGTCTTTGGGTCCGGCTGACTCCTTATCCCGAAAGAAAGGCCGTCCCGTCCCCTTCGGACGGCACGCGTGGCTCTGCCGGGGCCTCGTTTCCAAGTGGCCGGACCCGTTGACACCCATTTTCGCGCTTGCTATGATAGTTGTGAATTCAAAGGGGGGAAACATGAAAAAGATAAGCGTGGCGGTGGTTTCTTTGGCGATCGCGGGCCTGGCCCTGTCGATGGTTTTCGCCGCCGACCTGGCCAAGGGCAGGGAATTTTTCAACGACACGAAGCTGGGCACGAACGGCCAATCCTGCAGCACATGCCATCCCGACGGAAAAGGCCTCGAAAAGGCCGGGCTCCCGGACAAGACGGAATGGACGAATCCGGCCGGCGCCTGGCTGAGCCTCGAGGACGCCAACAATGTGTGCATCATGATGGCCCTCAAGGGGAAGGCTCTCGACCCCAGGTCGTCCGAAATGAAAGACCTGACCGAGTACGTCAAGTCGTTCGCCAAGAAGTAGAAGCTCGCAGCGACCCGGCTGCGCGAAAAAAAGAAAAATGAGGAAAATCGGCGCGCTCGACTGTCTTTATGGGTATAACGGGTGCTATGGAAAAAGGCAGCCGGGCCGCTTCCGCATGGGCGGCCTGCATTCTTTGCGGGTCGCCGGCCGAGAAAAGACCTTTCGACAGCGGCGGGTGGGAATATCACTGCTCAGGCCGATGTCCCCGATTTGCGGTTCCCGGAACCCTTCATTATCTTCTCGAGCTCGAAAACGTGTTCCCTCCTGATCTGAAAAGGAAGATCTCCGCCTATCTGATCGGCCTTGGGCTCTGCCCCGACGTCTGCCACAAGCTGACGAAGGAGGACATCAACTCCGCCACGGGAGATCACATACTATGAAAAACAGAGAGGCATTGCTAAACCTGATAACGCAAGACACGCTGATCGGGTCGGAGCAGGATTTTGGAAAAAAACGTTCTTTGTCCTTTATGCGGCCACGAAGTCAAGCGATATCCAACGATCAATGATCGGTTCGGGGTCAGCTGCGAGTTATGCGGGGATTACATAATGACGGGACACGCCGCGGTAATTCTCAGATCTTTCACACATTCTGATCGCAGCCTCCTTTCACTTTGTGTAGGAAACATCCATCGCGATTTTGGAAAAACGCCCGTTCTGGACGATCTTGAGATCTTCAAGCTAATGGCAGCCGGCGTTCCCGAGGCATAGATGGCGGCGGCCGGCCGTTTGATCAAGGTCGGCCGACATCCAATATTCGGTACAGTGGGCCCCTAGGAGGGGCTTTCACATGTTCATAATTATGATTCACATATTGTTCACAGTTGGTATGATACGAATTATCTCCTAGACCGCCACACCAGTCTATTGCTTTTGTGAGAAATCAGGTCCAATGTGAGGAGAAATATGAGAAACGGCACCAAGAACGGCGTCGCTCTTTATATGAACGTCATCAGCCAGAACGTACGGGAGCTCCGTGGCACCATGAGCCAAGCGGAGTTTGCCAAGAAAGTCGGCATTTCCCCCGCCACTATCCACCGCATAGAAAGCCGGAAGAACTTCCAGGTCATAAGTCTCTTGAGAATTGCTATCTCGTTCGGCCGTTATCCTTACGAGTTTTGTTTGACAGACGAGGAGAGGACGAAACTGCATCTTAGAACGGACGTTCTGGTAGAGTCCTTTAAAGAGATTATAAAAAAGGAAATCATCGCCGAGCTCAAGAAATAACGGCTTCGGTCTTCTTCGATTCGCGTTGTGCGGGGCTTATTCCTTATAGGAGGATTCAATGGATACGGGCGAAGAAAGGCTGAGGCTATCGAAAAGGCATTATGACCATCTGTGCCCCCGTTGTGCATCGACAGCAGTTTATAGGGCGGGCAGCTATGAAAAGGGGACCAGAAAATCTTCCAAACAGGCGAGCCAGAACATCGAGGTGTGGAGATGCGCTATCTGCTTTGAAACTTTTGACCTGATATGAAGCGGGCCGTGCCACCAAGGTTTTCCATCAAGACGGCACGGAGGGAAATTATTTTCAAGAACTGAGAAATGGGCCTGCCTTCTAGGGTCCTTAGCTATGAATGTGGCGTTTTAGCTTGAAAAGGGCTTCGAGACCGTCGGAAAGGCATTATGATGACCCAGAAATTCCTGAACCCTCTTGCTCTGAGGGATTGCTCGACTTGCTGGTTTGCCGCCACGCTGAGCCTGGGCGGGGACTCAATTTTCCAGTGCACCTATTCCGGGAAGATCCACACCAGCCTTATTGGGCTGCACAGGTCTTGCAGTGTCGAATCGGTAGCGCTCAAGGAGAGGCTGGCAAAATGGAACGAGCCCGAGCCTGCGGCTGAGTAACAGAAACGCGACGTCAGGCTGCCCAAGGAGGCACGCGATGGACCGTTTCTTAATGGATCATTGCCTGAACTACAAAACGGCGGCCTGCGATCTAAGAATGAAAGAGGCCCGACACGCCGGCCCCATGGAAATCGGCGGCCCGATTCCAACGTTCCCCATCTTTAAAGATCAAGATAAGCTCGACCAGATTTGCGAAGCCTGCTCGGCCGCGCGCTTCAAAATCGATCAACTCGAGTGCCCCGTTTGCCATGAGCGAACTAAAATCGTCCGGGGCAAGCCGGAAAAAATGAGTCTCCGTAATGAAGCCGGCAGGGTAACCGCTTACCATTTCTTCTGCAAAAGCTGCATCAGGCGGCTGTTTAGCGAGACAGATCTCTTGGGATGATGGAGGCGACTGGGCCCGGGTCGGCGTCCGAGGGCTTGTGAAGGAGTAAAATGAGTTAAAGATCTTAAGAGTTGAGGCGCCGGGGTCTGGGCATGGCCGCGGGCCTCGTTTGCGGAAAGACGCTAGTTGGAGGAACCGCGCCTAGCAGCGACGGCTCGCATTTTGAGGGGCAACACCCTGAATATTCTTCTCATTGAGACTGACGAGGAAATCACGACGTTATTCACCGCACGCGCGGGAGAGTTCGTGGAGCTAGAACGGACAAAAAAGCCATCGGATTCTATACCCCCAACGAACGCTCCAATGATAATCGGCGGGCGTAAGATTTATCGAGGAGTTCTTTGCTGTCCCCTCAGTCACAGAAGAGATGGCCGACAAGGAGCCCCGTAACAGCCGCGGCATCACCTCATACACCGTTAACCAATACTTTGGGCTTCTGAAGACTCTCTTCAACTACGCCATCGCCCTGGGCAGGCATTCCGATCCGGACCCCGTCAGGGACGTCGAGCCCTACGTCGTAGACCCGAAATAACGGTCGTACTCGGCAGAAAAGATCAAGATGATACTCAAGGGGGTCACCCGCCTCGAGAAAGAATCCCGAGCATCGGATGACGTAACCCGATACGCGCGGAGGCTTGTCCCTTTGCTCCCATGCTCGGGTATGAGATCAGGCGAGGGACTTAACCTCCGAATTGTCAAATGTGAAGGCAGATAGGATCGTTCTACGGCGTACACGGCAGCCACAATCATGGTCTCCGGGGCCCAGGGCCGCGGCGTCGGCCTGGCCGACATCATGAAGGTCCTCGGCCACTCCCGCGCGGAGACGACGCTCCGCTATCTCCACGAGGACGAGGTCCGAATGAGGAAGGCCGTGGAGATCGTAGAGGAGAAATTCTGGGGGAAGGAGAGGGGTTGAAGCCCCTCGTGGCTTCTGCTATCATGAGGACGCTTTCCGGGGGTCAATATAGACCCTTTCTGACAAGATTTGGTCAAGATTATCAGGTGCCAAATCGGAAAGCAAAGATAGTAAATGACATAGGAACGCTCCGGCGTGGGCGATTAACTCAGCGGCAGAGTGCTACCTTCACACGGTAGAAGTCAGAGGTTCAAGTCCTCTATCGCCCACCATTTTCTTATCAGTGACTTGCACAATCCCGCGACCCGGCAAAACCACCGTTGTGCCCAGATTTGTGCCCAAATCCGGGCTTGGCAGCTGGTTTACGACCGTCTGAAGGTACCTATCAGCCAGGTGAGAGTATATTTCAGTAGTTCTGCCGGACTTATGCCCAAGGAGGATTTGGACAGCTCGGAGATTCCCTGTAAGCATTGCCAGATGACTGGCAAATGTATGTCTCCAGGTATGGAGGGTTGCATTCTGGATGCCGAGTCTCTTCATCTGGTTCTTGAATCTCGCCTCGAGCGAATGAATATTTACTTTGGTGCCGTCAGCCTTGGTGAAGACCCAGTTGGACTTCCTCTCCTTGCAGCGGAGAAGCTCATAAAAAGCCCCATGGAGAGGGATAGATCTTTCTTCGTTGCCCTTTGGTTTCCAGAACGTTTTAGCCCTTATGACGATCCTTTGAGTCTCGAAATCGACATCGTCCCACTCGAGGTTGACGAGTTCTCCTATACGCATGCCTGTAAGAAGGAGTCCGAAGTAGATATCCCGGACCCATTCGGCATCGCAATCATCAAATATTGGCTTCATCTCGTCCACGTCAAAGAACCGAGGACTCTTCTTGGGCGTTTTGAGCAGTTCGACTCTTCGGGCCGGACTCTCCCTCAGGAGGCCGAGCTCAACCGCCCGACTGAAGAAACGCTTTATGTATTTGAGCTCCGTATTGACGGTTGACCCGGCTATGGGGCTCCCCTTCCGCGCAGGCGAGGGGCTATTGAGCCTTGCTGAAATATAGCCGTCGATCATGGCTAGATCGACGTCTTGCAGGTATCTTACTCCATGCTTCTTTATGACATATCCCAGGAAGTGTTTAAGGGCGATGGCATAATTGTGACCGGTCTTAGGTGCCTTGCGTGTTCTTACGAACTCAAGGAAATCCTTTTGGTATTGGGAAATCGGAATCTTATGGCCAAGAAGGTGCTCGTTTCGAGAGAGGCGGCAGACGATATCATTCAGCATGATATCCGCCTCTTTCTTATCCTTGCTAAGCTTAGGGCGGAACCGTTTGCGGGATTTGTACAGGGTCCCATACCACATTTTTCCGCGTCTAAAGAGCTTAGCCATCTTCTCTCAGCTTATCAGCCCTCCGCAGGATCCTTTTGACTTCTGATATATTAAATCCACGCTCTTTCAATTTCAACCACGGCTCAATCATGTCTTCCCTGAAGCGGAGAAGTCCGTTGACCTTCATATAGGGGATCAGGCTTCTCGAGGTCCAAGAGTATAGCGTAGACATCTTGATGCCCAAAGCACTACAGACATCTTCAGGGAGGAGCATTTTTTCCATCTCTATGCCCGGTCAATCATCAGTATCATCAGCATCACCGGAAACATCAGGGTTCCCGGCGGTTGCTCCTGGTTGAGCAACTGGTGTTTCTGATGTTTCTGGTGTTTCTTCCAATCCGTAAGCCTCAAGCATCTCCAAGATATGGTTTCCATCATAATGGATGGCAGCGGCCCCATCACTGGTTCTCCCTTTCCTGAATCCCATAGCAGCCAGGATTCTGCCTACCCGCTGATAGGTGAGCCTCGAGTTTTCTGGAAGATCATGGTTCAGCCTGTCCGCAATGGTCTTTACGGGAAGGTAGCCATGCCAAACTTGTCCCTGCAGATTCGTAACCATGTTGAGGATCTCAGCCTCAAGGCTTACGGACTTCTCAATAAGACGGTCACGCTCCAACATCCTAACCAGAGCCAGGAATCCCTGTTCTACTTGGGGACTAACCAGCCGAATTACCTGCAACAAAGGTTTGAGGATGTCCCCTAGCCGGCCTGCCGAAGGCTTCTGTGCGTCAGGCAAGCTCCGACCCATATGACAAGCTCGAAGTGCAATCAGCCGTTCCTTCAACTCTTGCGCCCCTTCGGGGACCACATCGTTCTCGAATCTACGATGGCTTACTGGCATGTTGATGTAGACGGCCCTCGTTTCCAGAATCTTATCGATCCCCTCGTTTGTGGCGATGATCGTGGGGCCAAAAATTGAGTAATAGACGGTATCCTTGTGAGGCCCTCTCTCAGGATAGATTACCCGCGGAACCGTGGCTCCTTTCTCGAAACGATGAAGTAGGATGTCCTCGCTCCCGCTGCATTCGGCCTTCTTCCATACGTTCCTGACGTCGAAAAATATCGAACAGCCGAAGTTCTCCGCCGCCCGGACGATATAGGCTTCGCGGAGAGATTCGACGTGTATCCCTCTGTATGCCAGGTAGACCAGCCCCTTCCCGGTCCTGCTCTTTCCCCTCTCGGGGACAGAGAACAAGCAAATAATGGGTGAATACTGAACCTTGTCCAAAAGATAGGTATGAAGAGCCCAAATGGCTAAGAAATCATAATAGAGG